>CEUK01186334.1_pt1 | contig 22179 bp, 20 predicted proteins | sample 356451 | NCBI WGS metagenome assembly CEUK01 (sample SAMEA2622843, study PRJEB7988) | marine metagenome | isolation source: saline water (ENVO:00002010), including
CCGCAAGGTGTGTGGGTTCGAGTCCCTCCACCCGCACAATTCCAATTCTTCTGGATAAGATCCATATAAGAAAAGCATGCAAATAAGTCAGGAATCAATTGATGAGCTGAGAGCACACGTTAGTGTTACCCTAGAAAAAGGCGATTATGAAGTTCGTGTAGAACATAGTCTTAAATCATTCAGAAAACAGGCCCAAATGCCGGGCTTCCGTGTTGGAAAAATTCCCATGGTGTTGATCAAAAAGCAGTATGGTAAGAGTGTTCTTGCTGATGAACTAAACAAGCTACTATCTGAAGCGCTACAAAAGTACGTTGTAGATAACAAGCTTGATGTTCTTGGAAACCCTATTCCATCAGAAACGCTTGAGGATAGCGGAGATTGGAATAACCCTGACGCATTTACTTTTCACTATGAGATTGGTTTGGCCCCAGAGATAAAGCTTGATTTAAAGAAGGCCAAATTCACTCGTCACACTATCCCCGTAGATAAGAAGGCGATTGAGAATCGTATCAAAGATATGCAACGTCAACACGGCAAGGTGAATGATGTTAAAAAAGCTGGTAATAAGGATATGCTTCTTGGAACTTTTGTACAGCTTGATGAGAATGGAGAAATTCTTGAAGGCGGTATAGAGAACCGCAGTTCAATTTCGATTGAGTTTGTTGAAGACAAAAAGATTCAAAAGAAACTAGTTGGTTCTAAAATCAACGACGTTGTAGTTATTGAACCAACAAAAATCACTAAAGGTCATGATGATCTAGGCAAGATGCTTGGCATTACTAACGAGCAAGTACATGATCTTAAGGGTGAATTTAAGTTTGGTGTTGAAGAAATTAAGAGCCTGGAAAAGCACGAAGTAAATCAAGAGCTTTTCGATAAGATATACCCTCAGGGTGAGGTAAAGAATTTGAAGGATTTTAAAGGAAAAATTGAAAAGGATCTTAAAGAATACTTCGATAGGGATTCTGAATGGGTTTTCCGTCGCAGATTCGTAGTTGACCTAGTTGAGCATATGAAGATTAATCTTCCTGAGGCCTTCTTGAAGCGTTGGATTATGCTTACAAATGAGAAGCCTGTTAGTCCAGAGCAACTTGATAAAGAGTTCGCTAGTTATGCTGATTCTCTTAGATGGCAATTAATCCAAAAAGCAGTTTTAGCCGATCAGGAGATAAAAGTAACTGCAGACGAATTAGAAATTGAAGCAAAGAAATTTATTGGTGCACAATACGCTCAGTATGGAATGCCTATGGACGAAGAGACTATGTCTAATGTTGCAAAAAGCATGCTCGCTGAAGAAGATGAGCGTCGAAGAATTACAGATGTAATAATAGAGAGAAAAGTGGTTGACCATCTTAAAACTCTTGTTACGATTAAAGAGAAATCTATCAGCTACGAAAAGTTCGCTGAACTAGCTGCAGAGGTTAAATAAGCCTTGTGAATATCCAATTAGTTTAAGCGCTGTCTTTTGGTTCTTGTAGACTAAATTGCTTACATATTCTTAAAGCATCATGAACAACCATAAAGAATTTATGAAGTTTGCTGTCAAGGACCGCGGACTTAGTAGCCATACAGTTGGTGATTTTATCTCATCCGTATATGGGCCAAAAAACATGACTCGAACAGTTATCGAGGAAAGAAGCATGCCATTCAGAGAGGTGGATGTGTTCTCTCGTCTAATGGCTGACAGGATCATCTTCTTAGGTACAGGTGTTGATGATTACATCGCTAACATCATCCAAGCTCAGCTTCTATTTTTAGAATCTACTGATCCAACAAAGGATATTCAGATATATATAAACTCTCCTGGTGGAAGCGTATATGCTGGCTTAGGTATTTACGATACTATGCAGTACATCAAACCTGAGATTGCTACTATTTGCACGGGCATGGCAGCTTCGATGGGAGCGGTTTTACTTTGCGGAGGTGCTGCTGGAAAGAGAACTGCACTTAAGCACTCTCGTATTATGATTCACCAACCTCTTGGTGGTGCTCGTGGTCAAGCTTCTGATATTGAAATTACAGCAAAGGAGATTCAAAAACTTAAAAAAGAACTCTACGAAATTATTAGCCATCACTCTGGCAAATCATATGATGATGTTTGGAAAGACAGTGATAGAGATTATTGGATGACATCTACTGAAGCTAAAGAGTATGGAATGATCGACGAAGTACTAGTAAGATAATATGGCAAAAAAGGTTGCAGATAAATGTTCATTTTGCGGAAGACCCAAGGATGAAGTTGAGGTGCTCATTGCGGGTATGTCTGGTCATATCTGTGACCATTGTGTAAGACAAGCAACCAATATTGTGAAAGAGGAAGCTGCAAAAGCTCCAAGTTCACTACCACAAATTGACCTCAAGAAACCATCAGAGATAAAAACATACTTAGATGAGTATGTAATTGGTCAAGATGCTGCCAAGCGCACACTAAGTGTAGCTGTATACAACCATTACAAAAGATTGCTTAACCCTCCTAAAAAGGGTGCAGAAATTGAACTTGATAAATCAAATGTGATTCTTGTCGGTGAAACTGGAACAGGTAAAACACTTCTTGCAAAAACTATTGCAAAATTTCTAGAAGTTCCATTTTGTATTGCTGATGCAACCGTTCTAACTGAAGCTGGATATGTTGGTGAAGATGTCGAAAGTGTCCTTTCTAGACTACTTCAATCTGCAGATTACGATGTTGAAACAACAGAAAGAGGTATTGTATTTATTGATGAGATTGATAAGATTGCTAGAAAGAGTGACAACCCCTCAATAACTCGAGATGTAAGCGGTGAGGGTGTACAACAAGCACTCTTAAAACTTCTTGAGGGAACTGAGGTGAACGTTCCGCCACAAGGTGGTCGTAAACACCCTGAGCAAAAACTTATCAAAATCAACACACAGAATATTCTATTCATTTGTGGTGGAGCTTTCTCAGGCATTGATCAGCATATCGAACGTAGACACAAACAAAGAACTATAGGTTTTAAAACTAAATCGGCTGTAGGAATTGGGGAAGATATTCTTGCTCATATTAATCCTGCTGATTTAAAGAGCTTTGGTTTGATTCCTGAATTAGTGGGGCGTTTCCCCGTATTAACATACTTGAGTAAACTTGATAAAGAAGCTCTTCGAAAAATACTTACTGAACCTAAAAACGCCTTAATCAAACAATATATCCATCTGTTTGAACTAGACGGAATCAAGTTAAAGTTCAATTCTGACGCTCTTGACTGGACTGTTGACAAGGCTGTAGAATTTAAACTTGGTGCTAGAGGTTTAAGGGGCATTTTAGAATCTCTTCTTACAAATGCAATGTTTGAATTACCTGGTTCAGATTTAAAAGAATTTGTAGTTGATCGGAAATACTGTGAAAAGCAAGAAATCAATCCAGACAATACTGGTTTAAAAGTGGCTTAACAGCGTGTTGGTTGCTTGTGGATAAGCACACTCCTTTTTTCTCTTTTGCAGAGGGTTGGTGTTCCTAATTTGGTCTCATCCAAATTAAAAAAGTCGTGTCGGGAAAGGAGACTCCTTTAATGAAACAATATAACCGGATTAAAGCTGCACATCCGGATACTATCCTACTCTTTAGGGTGGGTGACTTTTACGAAACATTTGGGAGTGATGCCATTGTTTCTGCAAAGGTGCTAGGAATCATATTAGCAAAAAGAGGAAATGGAAGTGCTTCTGAAATAGAGTTGGCAGGATTTCCTCATCATTCACTTAACACATATTTACCTAAGCTTGTTAGGGCAGGGTACAAGGTCGCAATATGTGATCAATTAGAGGATTCAAAACAAGCAAAAGGAATTGTAAAACGTGGAGTTACCGAGCTTGTTACCCCAGGCGTTGTAATGCACGATCAGGTCTTGGAATCAAAAGAAAATCACTACTTGGCTTCTTTGCACTTTACACCAAATGGATGTGGCGTTGCATTTTTAGACATAAGTACTGGAGAGTTTCTTGCAGCAGAAGGGAGTGTTGAGTGGATTGATCGACTTCTTAGAAGCTTTAGGCCCAAAGAGTGGGTGCTTCAGAAACAGTATGAATTAGACTTGATTTCTCTTTTTGGTGATGATGTCCCAAGGTCCAAACTTGATGATTGGGTATTTACTGAATCTTATGCTAAAGAGAAGTTGCACGGGCTATTTGGGACTAAGTCATTAAAAGGGTTTGGTCTCCACGATGCCCCTAAAGCAACTGTAGCGTCCGGTGTAATTCTACAATATTTAGAATACACTCACCATACCAAATTAGAACATTTACAGGGTGTAAAAAGGCTCAGGGAGACTGATGGAATGTGGCTAGATAGGTTTACTGTTCGCAACCTTGAGATTATTTATTCATCTCATCTTGATGGGGTGTCGCTTGCGGATTGTTTAGACCAAACAAATACCCCAATGGGAGCTAGAATGCTTCGCAAGTGGTTGGTTATGCCTTTGACTGATAGAGCTGAAATTGAATTAAGACATGATGCTGTTGCTACTCTTTTAGAAAACACAGACCTATTACGCAAACTAAGCGACATCCTCAAATCAGTTGGCGATCTTGAGAGACTTGCTTCAAAGGCTAGTTCAGCTAAAATCAACCCAAGAGAATTAGTCCAACTACGAAGAGGTATAGAATCTGTAATTGAAATTGCAGAAGAAGCAGCCGGAGAAAAATCACTAATCCCAACTCTTGAAAAGTTGTCTCCATGTGAAACGCTACTTGATAAATTGGTAAAGGAACTCGAAGAAGATGCGCCTACTCAAGTTGGTAAAGGTTCAGTAATAAAAAAGGGAGTTAGTGACGAATTAGATGAAGTTCGTTCTTTAGCCTTTGAAAGTGATGTTGCTCTTGATAAAATCAGAGTACGAGAAGTTGAAAATACTGGTATCAGCTCACTAAAGATTGGTTTCAATAATGTTTTTGGCTACTACCTCGAGGTAAGGCATGCTCATAAGAATAAGGTCCCGGAAGAGTGGATTAGAAAACAAACTCTGACTCAAGCTGAAAGATATATCACTGAAGAACTAAAAGTTTTGGAAGCCCAAATCCTAGACGCTAAGGAAAGAGCTCTTTCTATAGAACATAGGCTTTACGACCATCTAGTTGGTGAAACTGTAAAGAACACTGCTGAGCTTATTGGAAATGCAAGAGCGCTTGGTGAATTAGACGTTCTTATCAGCAATGCAGATATTGCAAATGAAAACGGATACACTCGTCCTAGGATGAAAGATGATCATGGAGTGAAAATCTCAGATGGTCGACATCCAGTAATCGAAAAGCAATTACAAATCGGTGAATCCTATGTTGCAAACGATGTAACACTAGATCCAGAACAGTCCCAAATCCTTATGATAACTGGCCCCAATATGTCTGGGAAAAGTGCCCTCTTGAGACAAACAGCATTGATTTGCTTGATGGCCCAAAGTGGGAGTTTTGTTCCGGCAAAGGCGGCAGAATTAGGAATTCTAGACAGGATATTCACTAGGGTTGGAGCTTCTGACAACATATCAAGTGGTGAGTCAACATTCATGGTTGAAATGAATGAGACTGCATCAATTTTGAATAATCTGACCGAACGTTCGCTAGTTCTGTTAGATGAGATCGGACGTGGGACATCAACGTATGACGGGGTGAGTATTGCTTGGGCAATTGCTGAGCATCTTCACGCTTTAGATAAGATTAGGCCACTGACGCTTTTTGCTACTCACTACCACGAGTTGAATACTATGCAATCTAGCTTTCCAAGGATTAGGAATTTCAACGTAAACGTTAAGGAGGTGAACGGGAATATAATCTTTTTAAGAAAGCTTGTTCCTGGGGGTTCTAATCACAGTTTTGGTATTAATGTAGCCAAACTTGCCGGTATGCCTCGCTCTCTCGTTAGACGTGCAAAAGATGTTCTAGTAGATTTAGAATCGTCTAGAAAAAAAACTAGTGAAGGTGAAGGCCTTAAAATTCAATCGCCAAAAACTAGTGTTAAGGATGGAGTACAAATGAGCTTTTTCCAACTCGATGACCCTGCTCTTGAAGACGTGAGGGATAGACTTTTAGATTTGGACATAGATAATCTAACACCGATTGATGCGCTTATGAAGTTACACGAAATAAGAAAAATAGTTGGTGGCTAATCGCCGCTTAGTATGCAGCAAGCAACAAGTCCAAATCCTTGAAAGCCATTCCCCTTTCTTCAGCTATTCCACTGTGAGTTAATGTTCCTTTAAACATGTATACTCCAGATCGAATTATATTTGCGCTTCTAACAGCAGACTCAATCCCACCATCAGATGCGATGCTCAATAACATCGGAGCTATTATGTTGCTCAACGCTTCGCTAGCTGTTCTACTAACGCATGAAGCAAGGTTTGGTACGCAATAATGAATGACTCCAAGTTCTGTGTATGTTGGATTCTCATGAGATGTCAATCTTGACGTTTCAAAACATCCGCCTCTATCGATACACACATCTATCACAACACTCTTCTTGCTCATGGCACTTACCATGGGTTCACTTACTACCATGGGCGATCTAGAGCCCTCTCCTCTTAATGCTCCAATCGCAACATCAGCTGACCTAAGAGCCTCATCAAGTACAGACGGTTGAATCGTACTAGTCCAAACCCTCCTGCCTAAACTCTGCTGAATCCTTACTAACCTATGTTGTCTGTTATCGAAAATCTTTACTTGAGCCCCTAAACCCATCGCTGCTCTAGCTGCAAACTCACCAACAGTTCCTGCACCAATAATCACCACAGTGCTTGGCCTAACTCCGCTAATTCCACCAAGCATGGCAGACCTACCATCAGTTGCAGCTAATAATTCGCCGGCTTTAAGTATTGAAGTATTTCCTGCAATCTCACTCATTGCCCTTACAAGAGGGAAAATTCCACTTTTATTTCTGATATAATCCCAAGCAATAGCAGTAATCTTCTTTTTGCTCATTGCCTCGAGTAAGTTCTCATTTTGAACGCTTAATTGAAGCGCGCTTATTAATGTAGCGCCCGTACTCATCATTCCAACCTCTTCTAAAGACGGTGGCTCAACCTTCATTACGAGTCCAGCCTGTAGCACCTCTTTTCTGTCGTGTTCAATCTTAGCACCTGATTCACTATAATCAATGTCTGAATAATAGGAGAGCTCTCCAGCACCTGTTTCAACTACCACTTGATGGCCATGCGCAACTAAAAGTGCAACTGCTTCTGGTGTAATTGCAACTCTTTTCTCTTGTAGACTTGTCTCTTTGGGAATACCAATAACCAAATCTGAAGACCCAGCCTTTACCTGTAAAAGTTCTTCCTTAGGTATTAATGCTGCCTCCCTAGCCAAGGCCTTGATTCCTTCTCTTTGTGAATCCATGATAGTGCGATTAGAATACTAAGTTCGCGTTAAAATAAGTCTCCTGCTACTATCATGATTAAAGTTTTCACATAAATCGATCTTCAAAAGCATCAATTCGTCAGGCAATTCATCCGCAATTCTCTCTGGCCACTCTACAATTGTAAGCGCATCTGAATAGAACAATTCAAACACTCCAGCTGTCGCCGCCTCGTCAGCATTCTTCAGCCTATAAAGGTCTACGTGATTAATTGTTTTCTCTGCTGCTTTATAAATATTTACCAGGCCAAACGTAGGACTACTCACCTCGTCTGCCACTCCTAAAACCCTGCATATTTCCTTGACTAGTGTGGTTTTGCCTACACCCATCTCACCATGAAAAGCAAGTACACCTGACTCAGGCAGAACAGCTGCTAACTTTTCAGAAACCTCCCCTAGTTCTTCAAGATCATATTTTTCGATTTGTAATAATACCTCCATTCAATAAGCAAAATTACTTCGCATCTAAAATAGCAAGAGGAACCACCATTTCCTCCAAACTAACCCCTCCATGTTGGAATGTATCCTTGAAGTATTTTACAAATTGATGGTAATTGTTTGGATAAACAAAGAAATCTCTATCCCTTGCAAAAACATATCCAGTACTTAAATTCTGCTTGGGTAATCCAAATTTCTCCGGATCTAAGCACTCAAAAACCTCAGATCTCTCATATCCCAAATTCTTCCCAACCTTATACCTCAAATTCGAGTTAGTCGATCTATCCCCTCTGACCTTGACTTCCTGCCTAACCCTAACCGTCCCGTGATCAGTTGTGACAATAACCCTTCCCCCTGCTTCAGCCATCTTATCAAACAACTCCTTGAGCGCACTATGCTCGAACCAAGTCAAGGTCAAACCCCTGTAAGCCGCCTCATCATCGGCAAGCTCCTTGATTACGTCCATGTCCGTCCTCGCATGGCTCAACATGTCAACAAAATTGTAAACCACCGTAGTCAAAACTTCCCCCTTAGTCTCGTAGAACGAATCAACAAGCTTGCGCCCGGCAGCAAGATTTGTCACCTTGTGGTAACTAGTCTTCCCCTCAATTCCCAAACGCCCAAGCAAACCCTCAAGTAACTTCTCTTCGAACTGATTTTTCGACCCCTCATCGTCCTCTGTTCTCCAATAATTTGGAGTCACCCTGTGAATATCGGCTGGCATCATTCCGGCAAAAAGTGCATTCCTAGCATACTGTGTCGACGTAGGCAAAATGCTCAAATAAGAACGGTTTTCGACTGTCCTGAAAGAGTCCTTCAACAAAGGCTCAATCGTTGCCCATTGATCCATCCTCAAATTATCTATCACTACTAGATAAACTGGCCTTCCATAAGTATCTTCAAGAACCTCCGGCAAAATACTCGGCAAAACCCTATGCGACATTAACGGCACATCATCCGAATCACCTTTAGCAATCCAACCCTCGTATCCATTCTCAACGAATTTGCCAAACTGCCTATTCGCATCCTCGAACTGCATATTTAAAACATCTTGCATGCTTTGATCTTCAGAATTACGTAGCTCAATATCCCAAAACACAAGTCTTTTATAAACCTCGCACCAAAGATCAAAGTCCATTCTATCCATAAGCTTCATCCCAATTTCTCTGAATTCCTTTTGGTAATCTAACATGGCCTTCTCACTCAAAAGCCTCTTTCCATCTAGGACCTTTTTAACAGCAAGAAGTATTTGGTTTGGGTTGACAGGTTTAATTAAATAATCGCTAATCTTAGAACCAATGGCTTCCTCCATTATATGCTCCTCTTCACTTTTAGTAATCATAATTACTGGTAGATGAGGTTTCTTTTCCTTCATCCTTTGAAGGGTTTCTATACCGTTAAGACCGGGCATATTTTCATCTAGGAAAACCACATCGAAGGCTTGCTTTTCAATTTCTTCAAGGGCTTCATTACCACTATTTACCCCAGTAACTTTGTAATCTTTCCCCTCTAGAAATAGAATATGTGGCTTTAAAACATCTATCTCGTCATCAGCCCAAAGTATATTAGGTTGTCTCGTCATGTTTTTAATTTGCGTAATTGTAACAAAGTAAAGCGTATCTTAGAATTCATGTCTACAACTAATAGCCATAAAATCCTAAATGATCCAGTTTATGGGTTTGTAACATTAAGACATACAAGGGTTCTTGAACTTATGGACCACCCATACGTTCAAAGACTGAGAAGGATTTCTCAACTAGGTCTTTCCCACCTTGTTTATCCTGGTGCAGTGCACAACCGATTCCATCATGCTGTGGGATGTTTGTTCCTTATGCAGCAGGCTATAAACACATTAAGATCAAAGGGTGTAAAAATAACCGATGAGGAAGATGAAGCAGTTTGTTTTGCTATATTGCTTCACGATATTGGACATGGTCCATTCAGTCACGCTTTAGAACACAGTATTGTTCAGGGTGTTCATCACGAAGAAATTGGCGAACTAATTTTAGACAGGCTTAATGATGAATTTGACGGTTTACTTGATCTTGCAATACAGGTATTCCAAAACAATTACCACAAAAAATTCCTTCACCAACTTGTTTCATCGCAACTAGATATGGACAGATTAGATTATCTCGCTAGGGATAGTTTTTATTCAGGAGTTACCGAAGGCAAGGTTGGAAGTGAGCGAATTATTAAAATGCTAGACGTAGAACAAGACCAACTTGTAGTTGAGGAAAAGGGCGTTTATAGCATTGAGAAGTTCATCGTTGCAAGACGTTTGATGTATTGGCAAGTGTACCTACATCGTACAGTGCTAAGCGCAGAACACATGCTTATGCTTGCTTTAAAAAGGGCAAAAGATTTAAGTAGGCAAGGAGAGTTGTTGTTTGCATCACCAGCTCTAACCATATTCTTACAAAAAGATTTTGACAAAGAAGGATTTAAGAATACTGAAGGTGTTCTAGATAAATTTTGCGACCTCGACGATTCGGATATTTACAATGCCATGAAAGCATGGCGTCTACATCCAGACAAGGTGCTTTCAGACCTAAGCTCAAGACTGCTCGACAGGAAGCTATTCCGAATTGAACTACGTACTAATCCTTTTTCAGAACAGGATATTAATGAAAGAGTACAATCCCTCATGAAACTTTGGGGCTTAAATGAGGAAGAAGCACTTTACTATGTTAGTGCGGGGAGTGTTGAAAATCAACCATACGTCCAAAACGGAATAATGCTCAAGAGCAAGAGTGGCGATTTAATTGACTTTGCAAAAGCAAACGATAATCTAACAATTGAAAGCCTGAGTAGAAACGTAGTAAAATCTTTCCTTTGTTATCCCAAGGATATGCCTGAAAGAAATATTTAATTAGACAGTTCTTTACCGTTTGAATCAAATACGTGGAATTCTAAAATCTCAACAGAAGAATTTGATTCGATAGAGATTTCTATACCGTATTTTTTCTCCCAATTTGTTCTGAGACTGTTCCCCCAAATGGCTTTAAGCATGCTGTGGATTTCCCCTTTTACTATATAAGCTTCTAGGATTGGATGTAGAAGAAGTGACATCTTCTTGTGACCCTCACCCTTAGAAAGATACTTAATGCTCGATTCGATTTGGTCTGTTACAAGGATAGCCGCTTGTATATTTCCTGTACCGTTACAGGATGGACATTTATCCTTAGTCTTCACTTCAGCAACATCTCTAACCCTCTGACGAGTAAGCTCCATAACCCCAAACTTACTTGGAGGAGCTATGTTGTGTTTGGCCTTATCCTTCTTCATTGCAGCTCTCATAGCGTCAGTAAGCTTCTTATTGTTTTCTCTCTTTGCCATATCAATAAAATCTATGGCAATGATCCCTCCAATATCTCTTAGCCTTAAAAGCCTTGCAATCTCATCAACACATTCTGTATTGGTTATAAGAGCATTCTCTTCTTGCGACGTAGCACCCTTCTTTCTTCCTCCACTATTAACATCAATGACAAACATTGCTTCTGTTTGCTCAATGATAAGATACGCACCGTTTTGAAGATTCACCTTTGTACCAAACGTTGCCTTTATCTGTTTGTGGATAGAAAGAGTATTGAAGAGGTCCTTGTCCTTACTGAATTTCACCATATCAACTTTATCCGACCCAATACTACCTAAGTATGTCTTTACTTCGTCAGCAAGCTTTTCGTCATTTACTCTGATTAGCTCGCACTCAGGACGAAGTACGTCTCTTAAAACTGTGCTAGTTTTATTAAGCTCACCAAGAATTCTTTTGCCTGGCTTAGCTCTTTTTAATCCCTTGTATAGTTCACCCCATCTCTTCATCAAGTCACTCAAATCACTGTGTAGATCTGCTGATTTCTTACCCTCAGCAACTGTTCTCACAATGATACCAAACCCAGGAGGACGTATACTGTTAATTAAACTCTTAAGACGCTTCTTCTCTTTCTCATTCCTTAGTTTACTTGACAAGTTGACATTGTCAGAAAAAGGAACAAGTACCAAAAATCTACCTGGTAGGGTTACATCCGCAGTGAGCCTTGGGCCTTTTGAGCCTATAGGCTCTTTAGAAACTTGTACCAATACTAGTTGAGAAGAACTTACATAATCTTGCATTTTACCCTTCTTCTCAATATCAGCCTCAAGTTTGAATTTATCAATCTTAGATACTGGCTGCTTACCAGTAATTACAAGTTTGGTCCACTTCTGAAGGGTCTTATACTGAGCACCCAAATCACTGTGGTGTAAAAAGGCATCACGATCGTATCCTACATCAATAAATCCAGCGTTCAAATTAGGCATTACTTTCCTAACTCGCCCTAAGTAAATATCTCCTACTCTGTAGGAAGTTTCTCCTGGATCGCGATGTAATTCAACTAGCTTACCTTCTTCTAGGACAGCTAATTCTACTCCTTTCGAAGTAGCATTTATTATCAATTCCGACTTCAAAGCACGTAGTTTTGGCCTAGCAAATTACTAGGTGAAACACATGAAAGAAATAACCTCCGCGCTCAATAAAGAGCGAGAATATTAAATTACTTCTTCTTCTTGTGACGATTCTTACGTAGACGCTTCTTTCTTTTGTGAGTCGCCATTTTATGACGCTTACGCTTCTTACCGCTTGGCATGATTTAATTCTTTATGGGTTAATGTCGTTTGCCCTAGTAGCTCCGACTTCCAATCTGTTAATAATAGCCTGTACACTTTTACCCACTACTGAGTCAGGTGATAAAGGCAAATATGTTTTATATGCATTAAGAGCATTGTCCTTTTGGCCCATTGCTTCTAAGCATTGTCCAATAAAGAAATATCCATTTACAAAGGACTGATCTTTATCGATACAAAATTCAAATCTAGCAACTGCATCCTCTAAGTCTCCCATTTTCATGTTCAACATTGCGAGTTCCCAAGTTGCGTCGATATGATTTGGGTTGTATTCAAGTACCTGAGAGAATCTCTCAACTGCTTTCTCGAGCTGTCCGCTTTGAATACTCAATTGACCCAATAAGAAAACTGCATCGTAATTGGGCTCTTCAGCATCGGCTAGATCCTTGAGCATAAGGATCCCCTCCATCGGTTGTTCACCTCCATTAATGATCCCCAAAGCTTTTTCTATTTGTACGTCTACCTCTGTCACCGAAAGATCCAACTGTTCTGCCGGTTCGGGAGAAGAGCCTGGCTGGCGATTAGAAAAGACAATTACAGCTAGAACAAGTAATGCTGTAATCAATAGTGTTATTTGTCCTGAGGTCAACTTCATTTAGGCTTATGCCTTAACAGCAACCTTAGCCTTTACATTCTCTAGGAACTCCTTGGCAGGCTTAAATGAAGGAATGTTGTGCGCAGGAATTCTTATAGATTTCTTCGCAAGAATGTTACGGCCAGTTTTTGCCGCTCTAGTCTTAACGATGAAGCTACCAAATCCTCTTAGGTAAACATTATCTCCTCTTTCAACGTTATCACGTACTGTTCGCATAAATGCTTCAACAGTAATTTGCACATCGTGCTTCTCCATACCAGTTTGATCTGCAATCTGGCTAACAATATCAGCTTTAGTCATAGCTTGTTGTAGTTGCTTGATTTTATTTAAATGCGAATTAAGATCCGCAATATTTGATTTATTAGGGGTGCAAAAATACGCCTATTCATCTGAAAACGAAATGAATGATGAACTTTCTGCAATAAGAATTTTAATTCCCTGACTGAATCCATACCTTCGCTTAATATGGCAGGAATAAATAAAGTGATTCTAGTCGGCAATTTAGGCCGAGACCCCGAGATGCGTTACACACAAAATGGTGTCGCTGTTTGTTCATTCTCATTAGCTACTTCTGAGTCATACAAAGACAGGACTAGCGGAGAAAAAGTAACTCAAACAGAATGGCACAATATTATCCTTTGGAGAGGATTAGCTGAAACAGCTGAAAAATATCTTCGTAAGGGATCATCAGTATACATCGATGGTAAAATTCGTACAAGAAAGTGGGAGGACCAACAAGGTCAAACAAGATACACAACTGAAATTATAGCTGACACAATGCAGATGTTAGATAGAAGAGAAAACTCTTCTGTGTCTAATTCTGCATATACAGAACCTGCTCAACCAATTTCAAAACTAGACGCACCTGCTCAACCAGCAGCTTCTAATGAACCAGACGATCTACCATTTTAAATTAAAGAATGGACCCTGACCCTCTTCTTATTAATGACATATTTTCACTTGGATTAGTAGCTCTCCTTCTCCTTTGCAGTGCTCTTATCTCAGGGTCAGAAGTTGCTTTCTTTTCATTAAAACCAAAAGATCTTGACGAATTAGATTCAGATTCTAGGAGATCCTCAAATCTTGTTTTAAAACTTTTAAGGGAGCCACATGAAAAAGAAGGCCCTAGAAATCTGTTAGCAACAATTTTAGTACTTAACAATCTCATAAATATTGCGATTGTTCTAATTGCTACAGTTAAAGCTGAAGAAATTTTCCCATCTAATACACTACCTAATTTTGTAAGCGTAGCCATTCACATAGCAGGGGTGACTCTACTAATAGTATTATTTGGTGAGGTCATTCCTAAACTTTACGCTAACTCACATAATCTTAGAGTAAGTAGATTTATGGCTGGTCCACTTGTAGTACTTCAGAGAATATTTAAGCCACTTTGGATGCCCCTTGTATCAATTGGACAACGTTTAGACAAAAGGATTGCTAAGTATGCTGGCGAGCTTTCAGTTGACGATCTTTCAAAGGCGGTTGAACTCACTGACAATGTAAATAGATCGGTTGAAGAGAAAGAAATTTTAGAAAGGATTGTAAAGTTTGGTGACAAGGATGCTAAACAAATTATGACGCCAAGAACAGACGTTGTGGCTTTTTCATTAGAGGAGCCGTGGCTAGTTCTAAGATCAGCAGTTGTAGCTAGCGGATTTTCTAGAATTCCCATTCATAAAGGGTCAATGGATGAAGTTGTCGGTGTACTACACATAAAAGATCTAATCCCGCTATTAGAGTTGGAGACTGCAGTTTGGACTTCACTCTTAAGAGAACCCTACTTCATTACAGAAAATATGAAAATCGATGATCTTTTGAGAGAGTTTCAAGAGAGAAAGGTTCATATGGCGCTTGTAGTTGATGAATATGGAGGTACTAGTGGTCTTATTACCCTAGAGGATGTATTGGAAGAAATTGTAGGTGACATTACAGACGAATTTGATGTTGAAGAGATGAGTTATTCTCAGCTTGACGAAAACACCTTTGTCATGGAGGCCAAAACAGCTTTAATTGATTTTTACAGAGTGCTAGAAATTGACGAGGGACCTTGGGAAGAATCCAAAGGTGAAAGTGATACTATTGGAGGATTCATGATGGAACAAGCAGGGAAAATTCCTCATAAAGGAGAGCATATTACTTTTAAGAATATACGATTAATGGTTGACGCTGGTGATAATAGAAAAATCGACAGAGTAAAAATTGAAGTCTTAACCCAAAAGTCAGAAGAGTGATAAAATGGATTCACATAGCAGTTATCTGTTTTATAGTATCAATTTTCAGCTGTGGAAATCCTCCAATTCCAAAACCGGAGGGATTTTATAGAATAGCTCTTCCTTCTGAATCATATAGATCTGTTGAAATTGATTGCGGACTTAGTCTTGAGAAGCCAGAATATTCTATCGTAGAGATCGTAAATAATGAAAAAAGTGGAGATGCCTGTTGGTTCAATTTTAGATTTAATCAATTCAACGCTAGACTTTATTGCACTCAAGTAGATGTCAGAAATAATCTTGTTGACTTGATGGAAGAGGCACAAGAAATGGTATTCTCGCATGACATGAAGTCAAATGGAATAAGAAGAATTAGGGTCGCCGAAGACGAAAAGGGTCTCAATGGTGTTTTATACCATATTGGAGGACCTGTTGCTACTCCCATTCAGTTTTTTGTGACAGACAGCTCTAACCATTTCCTACGAGGTTCTCTTTATTTTAACCACGCACCAAATGCAGATAGTACTGCGCCTGTAGTTAATCGGCTATTGCATGATGTTGAACATATAATGAAGTCAATATCATGGGAGTAACTTGGATTGTAGAAAAGGGCAATACTCTTTGGAAAGTGGGTGTTTTTGAAGAGGGTAAAATTGTTTCAAGGGTGAGCTTTGAAGATTTTAGTTTTGACTCAGTGCCAAAAGAGGCACCAGAAAAAATTATGTTAACTGGAAGTGGTCATTGGTCTGATGAGGAAGAATCTGCGTTTTACGATCTATCAGGAGGTGATCTCTTTGTATTTAAATATGGCGATGGACATCCTCTTGTAACACAGGTTTACAATCCCGAATCACTTGGAACAGACAGGGTTGCTAATTCGTATGCCGTACAACAAGGAGTCGACGATTATATGAGGTTAAATCCCGCATGGTTAGTTGTAGATGTTGGTACATGTGTAACCGCTGATCTTATTGTAGAAGGAGTACACCATGGTGGTAGTATTTCGCCTGGGATTCAATCGAGACTCAACGTCATGAATTCTGAAACTCACGCATTACCACATTTGGAATTCAGTTTTGATGCAGAAAACATAACTGGAGAAACTAGGGGGCTTAGCACAGAAGATTCTTTAGAAAAGGGTGCTGCCTGTGGAGTAGTGAGTGAAATCGTAGGTAGATGGACAACTCTGAAGCATGAATTTCCAACCATTGGAATAATTTTAACAGGAGGTGGCAGTTCTAACTTGGAACTAGGATCTGTAACCCCGAAATTTGCCGATTCTAATCTGACCCTAAAGGGGTACTATGCTTTATTACAATCCATCAAAAATATTTAACCTCAAAGCTGTAATCATAGTTACAATCTGTGTTTTCAGCTTTAATCAAAATTACGCGCAAGAATCTGACCCTTCTCCATGGTCTAGGTTTGGTCTAGGAATTACACTTCCTGCAAACACATTACCACAACAATTAATGGGTGGACTTAGTTCTCCAATGATGGATAAAAATGTGATAAACCCAAATCAGCCGGCATCTGCTGCTGGATGTAACACCACGTTATTCCAATCTTCAGTTTACAGCTCTAGAAACCTAATGACTGAGGGTGATTCTAGCACAACAGCATTTACAGGTAATCTTGGAGCAATCAATATGATTATAAAAAAACCAAGTGGTAAGTCTGCTTTCATGTTTGGTGTAATTCCTCATTCAACTAAGGGGTATAATCTCATTAGATCATACGAAAATGAACTTGTTGGCGATATAATCGAAAGCTACAGAGGGTCTGGCGGAACAGCTAGAAGTTATGTAGGATTCGCAAGAGGTTTTAAAGGTAAGAAGTGGATAGAAGTTGGTGATAGCGATTCTGTACTAGTAAACACCTTCAACCTACAAATAGGTGGTCAAGTAAACTATCTTTTTGGAGAGATTGTTCAACAAGAAAGACTGGATATTCAAGATCTTACATATTTGGACAACAGGACTAGTACTAGCATGAGACATAGAGCTATGGGGGGATTGTTTGGTCTACAAATACATCAGCTTTTAGGGACTAAATACGACGATCAAAAGAACTTTAAGAGATCGTCTTCAATCTTCCTTGGAGGGACGTATTCAACACCATCAAAGCTGAATACAGATTTTGAAAAAATTATCGAAACTGTAGTGCTTTTAAATAGTGTTGAATCTGTTGTTGACACTGCGTTTTATAAGTCTGATGTTTTTGAAGGTCAAATCCCATCGAGATGGACTGCAGGTGCAGCAATTTCGTTTGATTCTAGAAGCGGAAGAAGAATTCTATTAGGAGTAGATTTGATGAAAGAAAATTGGACATCAACTAGTCAAGGAACTAATGATTATATGCTAGATGGAAATGCTTCTTGGGCAGATGCATGTAGAATTTCTTCAGGAATAAGCTTAAAGCCTGGACTTAAAGGTTCTAGAAAAAACGTCTTTGCAAAGACAACTTATAAGGTGGGTTTTGCTCTTGATAATTACCCTTTAAACTATGAAGTTTCCTCCGGCAATTTCGAGCAGCTTCAAAGCTGGAGAGCCTCAACAGGATTTACAATGCCACTTGAAGGGTCAAGATCCAATAGTAGCATACATTTTGGCGTTAGTTACGGAAAGCGAAGTCTAGATGGCACAGTTTTAGATAATTCATTAGAAGAGTCTATTTTTAACGTACAACTTGGAGTGTCTTTAGCTCCGTTTATTAAAAACCTTTGGCTTATGCCAAAACTTTATGATTGATAAAACAGCAAGAAAATGAATATCAGTAAGTACATCACACTTTCTCTTATTATCTCAATCCCTATTTTGGGCTTAGCTCAAAATGACAGCAAATATGGAATTACCCCTGAACAACAAACGTTATGTAAGGAATCATTAAGTGTATATAAGAGTTACAAAAAGCAAAAGAATTACCGCGAAGCATACCAACAGTGGGAAAAGGCATGTGCTTTATGTCCTGAAACTGTCCAGGAAAACCTGTATGCAGACGGCGCTACATTCATTAAGGCTGAAATTAAAGCCGCACAAAAGGAGGGTGACGAGGCGCGTTCAGCAGTGCTTGTAGATAGTCTAATGTGGGTTTATGACATGAGAATGCAGCTTTACCCTGCAACTAAGAAAAAGCCAAACAACAGATGCCATGTACTTGGAAGAAAAGCTGCAGACTTTGAAAAATATTTTAAAGACCAACCTGAAGAGGCGTATAATATGTTGAAAGAATGTATTGAATGTCTTAAAGGTGAGAGCACTGCAACTGTATTAATGAAGTATTACAGTACTGGCTTAAAGACTATGAAGAAAATCAATGAAGTAGATAAGCAAGAAGGGGAAATAATGAAGGCTCAACTTCTTACTGATTACTTAATTTTGATGGAGTATGCTGAGATAGCAATGAATACTAATTCAGAAAATGCAAAGCTTTTAAAGAATTACGAAAGCGCTATATCTAATATTCAGAAAAACTTCAACAAAATTGCAAATTGTGAAGACATGGTTTCTGTCTTACATTCTAGGATAATTGCAAATCCAGATGATCTTGAATTAAAAAGGAAAGTTTTAAGTCTTCTTGTCAATAGAGATTGTACTGATAACGACCTTTTCCTTCCAGTTTCAACAACTGTTTACGAAGTTGAACCTTCAGCTGAAGCAGCATATGCTATAGGAATGGGTTACGCTAAGCAGTCTAATTTCACTGAGAGCTTTAAGTACATGGAAGAAGCAGTTATGCGCTGCGATGGTTGTTCAGATCAGTTGTCGTACCTACTTAAGACAGGCCAAATTGCGTCAGCTCTAAAACGTCCAAGCACTGCAAAGAGGTACGCACGTCAAGTTCTAGCGATTGATGCCGGCAATGCTGAAGCTTACATGTTAATTGGTGATGCAATTGCAGGCTCTTCAAAAGCTTGTGATGATGGAGCAATTGGAAGTAGAGCTGTTTATTGGGTTGCTCATGACTACTATGCAAAGGCTAAACGAATGGATGCTGATTTAGCTACTACTGCTGAGAAGAAAATGTCAAACATGGCCAAACAATTCCCAACAATTGACGATGTCTTTGCATTGGGTCTTAATGCTGGATCAATCTTCACAATAAAAGAGTCTGGTTCTTGCCCATGTTCCGGCGAGACTACTACTATCAGAGTTAGATAAATGAGTATTCGAGCTTTTTCTATTTTTCTAATACTCAGCACTGCGTTTTCTTGTGGTGTTGTAGAATCGGGAAAAGTACTATCTGCTGAACTTGAGGAAAGTGCTCTCCAAGTAATAAAAGGAGGGACTTTTCAATATTCTGAAAAAGGCCAAATCAAAAACGTCTTGCATGCTGGGAGACTTGAAAGGTGGAAAAGTGATGGTTCATCAACTGAGGTTTGGAGAGTTAGTGACGGATTCATTCTTTACATCGAAGGTGATAGAGAAGTTCATGAAGCTGTTCTAAGTGGTGGAAGAGGCACATACAATTCCGACTTAGGGCACCTAGTGGCTTACGATGATGTTGAACTTATAAATCAAGAGGGAGAAAAGTTGAACACTGAATACCTTGTTTGGTCTAATGACTCAAATAGAGTGCACACAAATCGACCTGTTAGTATAGAAACAAAAACTGGAACTCTTCAGGGAAACGGGCTAGAAGCTGATAGCAAATTTGAAAATTACCGAATCCTAAATCCTACAGGGGCATTTGAATTACCATGATGGATCAAGAAAGAATTTTGAAGGTTACTAAAGCTGCTGAAAAGTTTTGGCTTTTTGTAACGATAATAACTGTCTGTGGAACAGTGTGGATTATCTACACAGAGGGTTTTGAGGACAATAAATTCCTACCTCTTATCCCATCTCTTGCGGGTATTTGGTATACAATTCGTCGTATATTTAGAAAACGCCTCGAACGAGATTTAGGTAAATAATGGACCCTGACGCCTCTAGTACGCTCTTAATAATAGCTGCTTCATTAGTGGCATCTGGTTTCTTTTCAGGAATGGAAATGGCCTTTGTTTCTGCAAATCGTCTTCAAGTTGAAATGGATTCGACTGAAAGTTTAAGCGGGAAATTAGTTGCATCTTTTTTCCATAGACCGCAGCTTTTTATAGCATGTATGCTAGTTGGAAATAATCTTGCTCTTGTACTATGCGGAATAGAATCAGGAGAACTTATAAGCCAGGCAATATTTAATGCTGTTGATTGGAATTCCTCAGCTTCACCCATCACTGCTCTTTTGGTCCAAACTTTAGCAACAACAATAGTTGTCCTGATTACAGCTGAATTCATTCCCAAATCCCTTTTTCTTTTATCACCAAATAGATGGCTTAACAGATTAAGTGGGATTCTTGCTGTCATAGTTAGTGTTTTAGCTCTACCAGCAATGATTATTGTTGGCCTAAGTAAATTATTCCTATTTCCTTTTAGCAAGGGTGGAACTGATATAAAATCAACTGAATTCGGAGCTACAGATCTCAACCACTATTTAGAGAGCATGAGTGCTAAGATTGAACCAGACGGTGAGCTTGAGCACGAACTCAAAATCATGCAAAACGCACTTGAACTTGGCAATATCAGAGCTCGTGATTGCATGGTTCCGCGTAATGAAGTTGTAGCGGTATCAAACGCTACAAGAATATCAGAGTTAAAAGAACTATTCAATAGTAGCGGTCTTTCAAAAATCGTCATTTTCAATGAGGATATAGACAAAATAACTGGTTATATCCACGTTAAAGACCTCTTTAAACTGCCTGAAAACATAAGTGAAGTACTTCTTCCCACATTTTTTATTCCTGAACCTATGGCTGGAGACGAACTTTTAAAACAGTTTATGAGACGTCGAAGACATCTTGCAGTTGTCCTTGATGAGTTTGGAGGTACGGCTGGAATTCTAACTATGGAAGACATCGTAGAAGAACTGCTTGGAGAAATTGAAGACGAGCATGATGTTGAAGACCTAATAGAACAGGAATTAGGCAATAAACACTGGCTTTTATCGGCAAGACACGAAGTTGAATATCTGAATGAAAAACTAGGAATTGAGCTTCCTACAGACGACGCTTATGAGACTCTTGGAGGTATGATTCTAGATAACGAAGCGCTGATTCCAGAGGAAGGGAAAGAATTCAATATTGATAACTACCACATAAAAATTTTGAAGGTAGAAACAAACAGAATTGACCTTATCGAACTGAAACTACTATAGGTAGGAAGAATTTCTTATCTTCGCGCACCTGATTACTAATAGGTGTAACTATGGCTATGATTGAAAAAATTCGCAATCAGCGAGGATTGTTGATTGTTGTTCTTGGAATTGGTATGCTTGGATTCTTAGTTCCCTTTGATGCAGTAATTGCATTGACTGGACAAGGGGCTGCTAGAAATGTAGGAAGTGTTAATGGTTCAAGCATTAGCGGACAAGAATATCAAATCGCAGTTCAAAACAGAAGAAGTTTAGGATTTACTGGAGACGGTTTAACAAACGAGGTGTGGAATGATTTGACTACTGATTTAGTTTTAGCAGACGAATTCTCTAATGCTGGAATCGTGGTAAGTGATAAAGAATATCAAGAGATGCTATTTGGAGATATTGACTCTGGATACATGTCACGTGCATTCTATAGCAATGCAGATAACAAGAGGACTTGGGTAGAGAACTTTACTCAAATGCTAACTACTCCAAGAGGTCAGCAAAACTTCCTTCGTTACAAAGACGTAATTGTTTCTAAACGTAAGAGAGAAAAGTTTGATGCTCTAGTAAACAGAGGTGTGTATGCTAACTCTCTTGAAGGAAAGTATGAATATCTAAATGGCAACCGTCAAGCAGAGTTTAAGTACGTTGTGAAGCTATTCAAGAATATACCAGATAGTGCAGTAAATGTTAGCGAAAATGATGTTAGAGCATACTACAATTCACATAAGTCTGATAAAG
>CEUK01023181.1_pt1 | contig 22150 bp, 16 predicted proteins | sample 356451 | NCBI WGS metagenome assembly CEUK01 (sample SAMEA2622843, study PRJEB7988) | marine metagenome | isolation source: saline water (ENVO:00002010), including
AAAATTGTCAACTTTAAAATTAAAAACTCCTAGAAAAGAAAAAATAATAAAAACATATAAAATCCAACTTCTTTGAGGATTAAGAAGAGAAATCAGATAATATATTTTATTAGATAAATTAACTCCAATCCTTCTTTTCACTAAATTATAATCTATTGCTAATGCAAAAAAAGTAACTATAATAAACAAACAAACAAATATTGAAATAGTTGTTACTACTCCAAAACGCATTAATGGTTCAAAAGAACCAAATGTGAAACTTAAAAAACTAATTGCGGTTGTTAAAGAAGTTAAAAAAACTGGCTTACCAATATTTTGTAATTGGTTAAAATAAAACCTATACTTATTTTTTATTTCTTCTTTAGTGTTTAATAAGTGCATAAAATCTGAGATAGTAATTATAAAAATAATTGCAGGTATTATAATCATCACAAGTTCTATACCACCAAATAAAAAGTTTGATATCGAAAACGAAAAAATAATTGAAATAAAAATAGAAAATAAAGAAATTATTACAAGCTTAATACTTCTTACAAAATACCATAATATCAAACCACATAATATTGCACTAAGTACTATAAATAACCTTAGCTCTTTAATAATATTCTCTTTCATATATATTTCAGATTTAATCTGGCCTGAAATATTAACTTTTGCTTGAGTAATTTGTGAAAACTTTTCCTCTAAAAATGAAATGTATTCTATTTTATCAATCTCATTATCAAGTCCTTTAGACTTAACAACAAAAATGAGATCTTTAAGATCATCTGAAATCAAATTACTTTTATATTCCTTTAATTTTAGTACAGAATTATTAAATTTCGACTCATCCTCAAAATTCATAAGAGGAATAACTAAAGGGATAAAGGATTCATTAATTATTATTTTTTCATTTAGTATACTTTTAATTGATCTGATTTTTTTACTATTACTTATCTCTTTAACTACATTATTAACTTCATTAATTTTATTAAATGAAATCCTGTCTTTAAGTTTAATTCCGACAAGTAATAAATTACTATCATCAATTGATTTATCAATTATATCCTTATCTACATTCGAAAGTTCAATTATTCGTTCACTTTCAAAAAATACATTTAAAGAAGAAATATTAAAGCAACAAAGAATACAAAAAAGTACAATTATTACTAAATTAAAAAATCTAAACTTCCAAAAAAATCTTGTTAAATTCAAAGAAAAAGATACTTAAAGATTTACAACAACTAATTAACAACTAATTTTTTTTCTACTTTACCATTATTTAAAATATTAAATAATATTTTATTATCTGTACAGTTATCTAATGACCTTCCTAAGATATCAATTGTTTTTATAATATTAGATTTTTTAGTATTTAATATTTGAAAATTGTCAGATGTTGAATTACAATTGATCATCCCATTTAAATTAAATTTTGATACAAAATTCCAAACCTCAGTATTAGCATCGATATCCTGATTTCCCCATCCATTTGCTAAAGAAGGCCAATCATGTCCACCATTAGTGATTTTCAACTCTTCTACTACTACACATCCATCTCCATTTGTCCATGAAAATCTTTCTACTGTGCTTCCATCTGCGGTTGATAAATCAGGAAGTTGATAAACTAAAGGAGTTAAATCAGTATTATTATAGCTTGCCCAAAAGTTATTTATTTCACTTACTGGAAAATACCATCCGTTTTGATCATCATATGGATGTATCCCATCAGCAGTACCGGCAATACTTAAAACAGCTGTAGGATGTGTTAAATTACAACTTCCAAATGCTCCTAAAAATGCGGCTCCAGCAACAGAAGCAATGGCAGATATTTTACTGTTTAATTGACATGCTAATTCATAAGAAAACATTCCACCCAGCGAATAACCACAAGCATACACCCTACTGTTATCAATTGAGTAAGATAAAGATATTTCATCAATTAATGCCTCAACAAAAAATATATCTTTATGATTTGTAGGCTCCTTGTGTAACCAATTAGTAGAACCTCCATCATTTGGATCAGCTAGAGCTTGAGGATAAACTAATATGAATCCGGCAGTATCAGAAATAGATCTAAAGTCTGCTTCATAATTCATAAAATCCTCTGCATATCCAGATCCACCATGAAAAGCAAATAAGATTGGCGCTGGATTGGAAGAAGAATAAGTTTGTGGAACATAAATTATATATTCTCTATTATTTCCATCATAAAAAAAATTCTCAGTTGTCAATTGTTGAGAGAAACTTAAAAAAGGTAAGCTTATTAAAAAAAATAAAATTCTATTCATAATTAAACTATTTTATTGTTAATTTCTTAATTAAAATATTATCATTATTCTCGATTCTAATTAAGTACACTCCTTTAGAGTTTGCTTTTAAATCAATATGAAAATTATTTTCATCTAATAAATCTTTATATATTACTTTTCCTAATGAATTAATTATATCTAGTTTAGAACCTATTAAATCCACTCCATCTAAATCAATATTAAATTTTCCGCTAGAAGGATTAGGATAAACTAAAATTTTATTACTTAAAATCTCATTAATATTTGAAACACAAGAGTCTACCTCTACCCAAACTTCCTTACTTATAGTACAATTATTTGTATCTTTTCCATAAACCATATACCATGTGTCTTCTGTTGGAAAATCTTCATAATTCTGTGTTTGTGCTAAAACATTACCATTTATATCCATCCAATAATAATATGTAAATCCATTTGTTGCTTCAAGGATAATCTTTTCACCTAAACATATCTTTGGTGGTGAGGGTTGTGATTGAATGCTTAAAGTAGGTGTTGAAAATAAAGATACTTTAGTGTAAAGAATACTATCACAACCATTAATTGCGGTTAATGTATCATAGTAGTTACCAGCATTATAATAAATACTTGATCCAACTACAACACTATCTCCATCACATATCTTTTTAAATACTGTATCTAAAGAAGCATTGACAGTTAAATCTAAAGTATGTGTTGAATCACATCCAGTTAAATTAGTGTATATATTAGTATAAATTCCTGTAGAATTATAAGTAACACCATCCCAAACAAAAGAACTACAAGTGGATATCGTTGTTGTATCACCATTTGAATAATTGATTGTTAAATCAAGTATAATGGTATCTGTACATCCAGCAGAACTGGTATATGAAATCCAATGCAATCCACTAGTATTATAAGTCATCCCGTTAAGTTGCCAAGTATATGAATCACATTCTACTACAGTTGTAGTATCAATTCCAACACAGTAGATACATGAACCATCATCAGCTGTAGCATTAGGATCATAATTTACTGCTAATGAATCTGTACATCCATAAATCGGAGGACATAAAGTATGTTGACCAACATCTAACCAATAATTTTGTGGTTCTACTACCCACTGAGAATTTGTTAAATTAGTTCCCGCTGATTGAGTCCAATTCGTATCTCCCTGCATAATAACACATTTCCTTATTAATGTGTGCTCCTTGGTTCCATCTGTAATTCCAGCAACATCCCAACCACTTCCATTGCTTGGAGCTTGTCCATCATTACCAACTGCATCTATTAATACTCCATTTTTAGCTAATCCTACAGCATCATTCCCATTCCAATTGGCACCTGTAGCTCCTCCCCAAGAAACATCTCCCTGTGTAATAATTACAGGATCTGAACTTGGATGGTAAATAACATACACATCATTTGGTGCAATTGTCCCAGATAAACTTAAAGTACCACCATTACCCCATGGAGGGTTACCATTTTGAATCTTCCATATCTCGTAATCAGCCAAATCAACATTAACACTAGTTGGATTATATATTTCTAAGTATTTATTAAATGAGCTCCCTTCAGCATATTCAGAAATAAATAAATCTAAAGCGCAGTTAATTGGACTAGTAAGTGTTACTCCACCATTAACTATACATCCATTAGCATCTGTAACATTAACAATGTATGTACCAGGACTTAATGAATCTGCCTGCTGAGAAACTTGATTTGGTGTAGTCAACCAATTATAGCTTAAAAGACCAAGTCCATTACTAACATAAACTGTTGCTGTTCCATCTCCACCATTACAGCTAACCGGAGTTGATACAATTGAATCAACTTGTAAGCAAGGAGGTTCCGCTACAGAAATGGTGTTTTGCACCATACATCCGTTAGCATCCATTATTGAAATATTATATAATCCAGCTGACAACCCATTAAATATGTTACTAGATTGATATGTCAATCCTCCGTCAATAGAATATTGATAAGGAGAAGTACCTCCAGATGCCATTAAAGAAATTTCTCCATCGTTTGAACCACAACAAAGTACATCTGATATTGTCGCAGATTGTGTAAAAACTGCTGGCTCGAAAATAGTTATACTGATTGACGCAATTCCAAGTTGAGCATCATCTACTTGAACATTATATGTGCCAGCTGATAACGAATTAAAGGTGTTATTAGCTTGAAATGTTATTCCTCCATCAATAGAATATTGATAAGGTGGAGTGCCTCCAGATGCATTAACACTTAAGCTACCATCATTTAATCCAAAGCAACTCACATTTACTACACTCCCCTGACTTACAACAAGTTGTTGTGGTGGTGGAGATACAATTATCTGACCAACCATTCCGTTTGCTGCATGATTACCAATTGAACAGTCATAATTATAAGTTCCTGGAGTAGTAAATACTTGAGTATGTATTACAGCTCCTGTAGTACTTATAGCGCTAGATTGGAAGCTAACAGGATTATTAAAACTCATTTGTGTTTGTGAATTTATATTAGCATTAACATCATGGAAACCTCCATCATTAATCCACTGAACAACATCTCCAACAGAAATTGTAAGAGAAGATGGATTGTAATAATAAGAACCAGCATTAATTGTATGAGTTGTTTGTCCATTAGTTTGAAATGTGAATAAGCAAATTAATGAAGTTATTAGTAGTCTTAGAGTCATATTTATATTTTTAAATTAAGTAATCAAAAGTAGTCAATTATATAGAATTATCATTATCGAGCAATTGAAAATTTATTAACTAAAAAATAAATATTATACTAACAAAATTTAAGTGGAATAATCTAAATTGGTTAATTGTTTTGTTTTAATTTTGCAAAAAAAAAAATTGAGAGCTTTTTTAACTATTTTACTTATCTGTTGTTTCACAGATTCTTTTGCTCAAGACAACTATACAATCAGTGGTTATGTTCAAGACGAATCATCTGGAGAAAGTCTAATTGGTGTATCAATTTATGATAAAAATACATACAAAGGAACTACAACAAATCAATACGGATTTTATTCTCTAACCCTTCCAAAAGGACAATATGATATTATTTTCTCATTCATTGGATTTAAGTCTATCGAAAAAAAATTAGATCTCAGTAAAGATTTAAGGCTAAATATTTCATTAAAAAATAATGCAATTGTTACAGATGAAGTAATTGTTACAGGAGAAAGATTAGATAAAAATGTTAGTAGTTCTGATATGAGCCAAGCAAAAATAGAGGTTGACAATATTAAACAGCTTCCTGTTATACTTGGTGAGGTAGACGTTTTAAAATCTGCCCAATTACTTCCTGGAATACAGTCTGGAGGTGAAGGAAATTCTGGTCTTTATGTAAGAGGTGGTGGTCCAGATCAAAATCTTATTCTCTTGGATGAAGCAGTAGTTTATAATGCTGCCCATCTTTTTGGTTTCTTTTCAGTCTTTAATGCTGATGCAATTAAAGATATAAATATCATTAAAGGAGGTATGCCAGCAGAATTTGGAGGACGATTATCTTCAGTTCTAGATATAACTATGAAAGATGGTAATAATAAAAAGTATCAAGTTGATGGAGGTATTGGTTTGTTATCTTCTAGATTGACTGTTCAGGGACCTATTCAAAAAAATAAAAGTTCTTTTATAGTCTCTGGAAGGAGAACCTATGTAGATGTATTAGCAAAACCTTTTATGCAAGGAGATAATGCATTTAGTGGTTCAGGATACTTCTTTTATGACTTAACAACAAAAGTAAATTATAGAATTTCAGATAAAGACCGTTTATTCTTAAGTGGGTATTTTGGAAGAGATGTATTTACATTTGCTAATTCTAATAATGATATTGGCATTGGTATTCCTTGGGGTAATGCCACTACATCCTTGAGATGGAATCATCTTTTTAATGATAAATTATTTATGAATACCTCTCTTATTTTTTCAGATTATAGATTCGAATTTAATATAGAACAAAGTCAATTTGAATTAAAAATCTTTTCAGGAATAAATGATTGGAACACTAAAATTGATTTTCTATACCAACCAAATCAAAGAAATACCATAAAATTTGGTGCAAATTATATCTATCATGAATTTACTCCAGGAAATGCAACAGGAAGATCAGGAGAAGTTGTCTTTGAACCAGATGAAATATTTAGACAATATTCAAATGAAGGTGCCATTTACTTTTCAGATGATATTGATATTACTGATGAATTAAGAGTACATGCGGGCCTTCGTTATTCTTCATTTCAACATAGTGGATACATAAGTTTTAGAGACTATGTTTCTAATGAATTTACGGGTAGTAAAGATAATTATAGACATATAGAACCAAGACTTACTTTTAGATACAAAGTTAATCCTACTAGCTCTGTAAAAGGAGCATACACACAAAATTATCAATATATACACTTAGCATCCACTTCAAGCGTTACTCTTCCTACAGATCTATGGATCCCTAGTTCTGCAGGAATTAAACCAAAGTTTTCAGACCAATATGCGATGGGATATTTTAAAAATTTCAAGGAAAATACTTACGAAACCTCTATTGAAGCATACTATAAAGAAATGACTAATCTTATTGAATATAAAGAAGGAGTTCTTCCTGAAGACAATACTAATTCAAATAGTGATGATGCCTTTGCTTTTGGTGATGGAGAATCATATGGAGTGGAACTTTTAGTGAAAAAGAACAAAGGAAAAACTACTGGATGGATAGGCTACACACTATCAAAGACCACAAGATTTTTTGATGAAGTAAATAATGGAAACCCTTTCCCTGCCAAATATGACAGGAGACATGATTTATCAATAACCGCAACTCATAAACTTTCCGATAAGTGGTCACTAAGTAGCGTGTTTGTTTATGCCACTGGAAATGCTATTACACTTCCAACACAAAGGTACGTGATAGGTGGAAATATTTATACTGAATTTACAAGTAGAAACGGTTTTAGAATGGATCCATATCATAGGCTAGATATTGGGGCAACTTACACTCGAAAAAAGAAAAAGAAGTTTCAATCATCATGGAATTTTTCTATTTATAATTTATATAGTAGAAAAAATCCTTACTTTATATATTTTGCTTTAGAAGCTCCTGAAGGTGAAAATGGAAGCATTCAAGAAGGAAATTTAACACCAAAAGCATATCAAGTCTCAATTTTCCCAATACTGCCTTCTGTTACTTGGAATTTTAACTTTTAAAAATGAAAAAATACCTTTTAATACTTAGTTTATTTATTTTCTCCTGTGAAGAAGAAATTACTCTAGAATTACCCTCATCAAATAATCAATTAGTAGTAGAAGGTGCAATCGAATCAGGTTATCCTCCATACGTGATATTAACTAAAAATCAAGGTTATTTTGATGAAATAAATGAAAGCACGTTTAGTGATATCTTTGTTAAAGATGCTGATTCTGTTGTTGTATGGTATGTAAATGATTCTGGAGAAAAAGAAATAAAAGAATTAAAATTAATTCCCGAAATAATTTCAGATTCTTTACTTTCATCTGATTTCCCCGTTTACACAATCAATGACATTAATGAACTTATAAATATTATTGAAGATCCAGGTAATTATACATTTAGTGCACCTGGTAGAACATATTTTCTTGAAATTCATTGGAATAATAATATATACTCTAGTTCAACAACAATACCAACTCCTACTCCTCTAGATTGTTTGTGGGTTGAAAAAAATGAAACAGCTGAAAAAGAACATAAATGTGATATTAGAGCAATATACTCCGATGATGGAAGTATCCAAAACAATATACTAATCAAAACAAAACGTTTAGAACACTGGAGAAAAGATTCTCTCACAGGTTCTGCTGTTAATGAACCTGACGACATGATGAAAATTGTAGATGCTGGTTCAGACGTATTAATTAATGGAGAATCATTTGAAACATACTTTCCAAGACCTAGTGAAAATGGCTTTCCAACTGGAAAATGGGCAGCAGAAAGATTTTCTGTAGATGAAAACAATGATAGTATTTTTCTTCCTAATGATGTGGTACTTGTAAAATTTTGTCAGATTGATGAACCTTCTTTAAAATTTTGGCGTAGCCTAGTGAGACAATCTAGTACTAATGGTAATCCATTTGCAGAACCAACAAACTTAGTTGGGAATATTAATAATGGTTTAGGAATATGGACTGGATACGGTTCTGTTTACTACCAAATACCAATTATTAAAGGCACTGTTATTTTTGAACAAAATAAGCCAGAAATTATAGATATATTTTAAATTTACCAAAAAATTAAAATGACAAAAGAACTAGAAGTAATAGAAACACTAATTATTGGATCAGGTCCTGCTGGATACACCGCAGCTATTTATGCGGCAAGAGCTGACATGAAGCCAGTAGTAATACAAGGACTTCAACCTGGAGGACAATTAACAACTACTACAGATGTAGAAAATTATCCAGGATACAAAGATGGAATTACTGGACCTGAAATGATGGAAGATTTTAAAGCTCAAGCTGAAAGATTTGGCACTGATACTCGTTGGGGTATGGTAACTAAAGTAGATTTTTCTAAAAGACCTTTTAAAATAGAAATTGACGAATCCAAAAATGTTCTAGCTGAAACTGTTATTATTGCTACTGGAGCATCTGCTAAATGGCTAGGAATTGAAGATGAAAAAAGATTAAATGGATATGGTGTATCAGCATGTGCAACATGTGATGGCTTTTTTTACAAAGGTAAAGAAGTTGTTGTTGTTGGAGGCGGTGATACTGCAGCAGAGGAAGCTACATACCTTGCAAAACTTTGCACTAAAGTTACCTTACTTGTAAGAAAAGATAAAATGCGTGCATCTAAAGCAATGCAACATAGAGTATTTAATACAGATAATTTAGAAGTTCTTTTTAATCATGAAACTAAAAGTATTAATGGTGATCCAAAAAAGTCTGGCGTTGAAAGTGTAACAGCTATTAATAATTTAAATAATGAAGAAAAAATTATTAATGCTCAAGGATTCTTTGTAGCCATAGGGCATAAACCTAATACAGATTTATTTAAAGGTCAACTTGATATGGATGAGAATGGCTATCTTAAAATAGAAGCAGGTACATCAAAAACCAAAATTCCTGGAGTATTTGCTGCAGGAGATGTTGCTGATCATGTTTACAGACAAGCAGTAACTTCAGCGGGAACTGGCTGTATGGCCGCATTAGATGCTGAAAGATTTTTAGCTTCAAATATCTGACATTCAACAATATAGAGTTTTTTATCTCAATATTAAAATTATATAATTTTAATTTATTATCTTTAAGAAATGAACCCTAAAGATATTTTAATTAAATATTGGGGATATTCAAATTTCAGATTACAACAAGAAGAAATTATATCCAAAATAATAAATAAAGAAGATACCCTGGCATTATTACCAACAGGGGGTGGCAAGTCTATTTGTTATCAGGTGCCAGCACTATTACAAGAAGGGATATGTATTGTTATATCACCATTAATAGCATTAATGGAAGATCAAATTAGATTTCTACAATCTAAAGGTATTAAATCAGTTGCAATTACTAGTAGAATGAATTTTAGTGATTCTGAAAGGGTTTTGACTAATTGTATTTATGGAAATGTTAAATTTTTATACTTATCTCCTGAAAAGCTTAGAAATGAATTTGTAAGACAAAAAATAAGTAAAATGAATATTAATTTAATAGCAGTTGATGAAGCACATTGTATTTCGGAATGGGGACATGATTTTAGACCTGCATATAGAAAAATTATTGAAATTAGGAATATATCTTCAAACTGTCCATTTCTTGCTCTAACTGCGACAGCAACAAGAGAAGTTTGTGATGATATTCAAAAAAATCTGCATTTTAAAAAAAACAATGTTGTTAAGTCCTCTTTTTTCAGAAAAAACTTATCCTATATTATAGAAAATTCAAAAAATAAAAATAAAAGACTTTTAGAAATTATAAAAGAAATTAAAAGTTCAATAATTATTTATGCGCACAGCAGAAAAGCAACAAAAGAAATTTCAGAGCTATTGAATAAAAATAATTTTTCATCAACATATTATCATGCAGGATTAGATATAAAAACACGATTAAAAAGACAAGAAGCATGGAATAATAATCAAGTTAGAATAATAGTTGCTACTCAGGCATTTGGAATGGGTATTAACAAATCAGATGTTAAAGCAGTAATTCATTTGTTCTTACCATCTAGAATAGAGGAGTATTTCCAACAAGCTGGAAGAGCTGGAAGAAATGAGGGAAAAGCATTTTCTTATCTGCTCATAAATAAAAATGATATAATTACACAAAAACAACTAGTTGAATTAAAACACCCAAAAATAGATTTGATAAAGTTCATTTATCAAAAGCTAGCAGATTTTTTAAATATTGCTGAATTTGATCTTCCTGAAGAATCTATTCCTTTTGATTTTAGTGAATTTAGTAAAAAATATAAAATTACTAAATTAGAAATTTATTATTGCCTTAATATTTTGGAGCAAGAAGAATATTTAAAGCTCCACAGAACAATCAATCCAACTTCAAAAGTTAAATTATTAATAAATAAAGCGGAATTATATAAATTTCAAATTTCAAATAAAATTTTTGATAGTATTATTAATGCTTTATTGCGAATTAGCTCTAATATATTTTATGATTTCATTCCAATCAACGAAGAAAAAATTTCAAAAACTTTAAATATCAGTTTAAATAAAATAGTTGATTTACTTAATAATCTTAAAAAGATTAAGGTTATTTCATATCAACAAAAGCATAATTTTCCTACTATTAAATATCTACAAAATAGAAAAGATGCTAAATACTTATCAATAAATGAAAAAAAATTAGAGCAAAGAAAAAACAATGATAAAAGTAAATTAGATGATATTATTAAATATGTATCAACCAATGATAAATGTAGAAATATAATGTTACTACAGTATTTAAGCAATGAAAAAAGTGAAAATTGTGGTATTTGTGATTACTGCTCTAAAAAAATATAATTTAAGTTAAATTTGTCACTATAATAATTTAAAATGAAAATAGTTTTCTTTGGAACACCTGCATTTGCAGCATATAATTTACAATATTTAATAGATCAAAATTATCAAATAGATACTGTTGTAACTGGTTTAGATAAATTAAGAGGAAGAGGTAAAAAGAAACTACCAACAGAAGTTAAAAAAACAGCAATAGATAATAATATTCCTGTACTACAACCACAAAATCTTAACGATACAAGTTTCATTTGTAAATTAAACGAATTAAAAGCAGATATTTTTTTAGTTGTTGCTTTTAAATATTTACCAGAAAAAATTTGGAGATTACCAAAAATTGGGTCTATTAACTTGCATACATCTCTTTTACCTAATTACAGAGGCGCCGCTCCTATTAATAGAGTTCTTATTAATGGAGAAAAAAATACTGGTATAACCACCTTCTACTTAAATAAATATATTGATCAAGGAAATATTTTAAAGCAGAAAAAAATTGATATTTCTGAAAATATGACTGCAGGCCAATTACATGAAAAATTAAAAAAAGAAGGTGCAATATTAATCAAGGATACTTTTAATGATATCATTAGTGACAGTATTATTGAAAAAAAACAAAATAGTTCTAAAACTTTAATGGCTCCTAAGCTTACAAAAGAAATGTTAAGAATAGATTGGAAACAATCTGCATTAGACATTCACAATCTAGTAAGAGGACTATCTCCATACATTTCTGAAAATAAAATTTTAAAGGATGTTTCTATTTGTCCATCGGCATGGTTTATGATTAAAGAAAAAAATGGAGTTGAAAAAAGAGTTAAACTACAATTAACAACAATTAAAAAATCACAAAAAAAATATAATTTTAAAGTTGAAACTGATAATAAAACATATTTAAATATCATAATTTCTGAAATGGCTATCTCATTATTACAACTTCAAGTAGAAGGTAAAAAATCTATCTCAATACATCAATTTCTTAATGGCTATGATCTAAAAAATTTAGAAATTTTATGACAAAAAACAACAATGCTTTGATTGAGCACTTTAAACAATTTGTTTCTAAAAAAAGATTTGATCTTTTTAATAAAAAAGTTCAAGACAGAACTAGACATATAACTCTTGTTTTAGAAAATATGTATCAAGCAAGGAATATTTCAGCTTGTTTGAGATCTGCAGATTGTTTTGGAATACAAGATGTTCATATAATAGAAAATGACAATCATTTTGAAGATGACAATGAAGTTTCAATGGGTGCAAGTAAATGGCTGAAAATTAATAATTATAATAAAGAGAGACATAACACTTTAAGTACAATTAAACTTCTTAAAAAGAAAAAATATCAAATAATTACAACTACTACAAGTAATGAAAATACAGATTTATACAATATAGATTTAAATAAAAAAATTGCTATTATATTTGGATCAGAACTAAATGGGTGTAGTAATGAAGCTTTAAGTCATAGCGACTTAAAAATGAAAATCCCAATGTATGGATTCACTGAAAGCCTTAACGTTTCAGTAGCAGTATCAATATGCCTACACTATCTTTCAAAAAAAATGCGTGATACAAAAATTGATTGGAAAATTAACAAATCAGAAAGAGAAAACATTATGCTTGATTGGCTAAGAAAAAGTATAAAATCATCAAAAAAAATTGAAAATATTTTTTTAGAAAAACTAAAAATTTAAGGGGCTAATCTTTTCACAGCCCAATTTTGATCAAATGTATATACTAGTCTGTCATGTAATCTAGAAGGTCTACCCTGCCAGAACTCAATTCTTTTAGGAATAACCTTAAATCCACCCCAATTTGATGGTCTTTTAATTGTTTTTCCTTTATATTTTTCTTCTAGTTGTTTCATCTGCAAATTTAAATTACAACTTAAATTAATATTGGAGCTCTGTTTTGAAATTAATGTAGATAGCTGACTTTTTTTAGGTCTTTCATTAAAGTATTGATCTGAATTCAACTCAGATATCTTTTCAGCACACCCATTAATTCTTACTTGTCTTTCTAATGTTCCCCAATAAAAATTTAGAGCAACATTGTTATTTTTTAAAATATCTCTGGATTTTGCACTATCATAATTTGTAAAAAAGATAAAAGAATTTTCTTCAATATATTTTAATAAAACAACTCTTGAATTTGGATTATTTAAACAATCAACAGTAGAAAGCACACAAGAGTTTGCTTCATTTATTTCAGTTTGTAAAGCCTCCTTAAACCATAGATTAAAATAATCAATAGGATCTTTTAATATATTATTAAAATCTATTCTATTTTTGTTATAATCAACTCTTAAATTTTTAATATCCATTCTAATTTAGTAAAATTGTAAATGTTTTTTAATAATTAACAAATATATTCTATTTATGCCTAAGATTAAAAAAGGAAGTTTATTAATTTCAGACCCGGCAATTAATGATAACTTTTTTTTTAAAAGTGTAATACTAATAACTCATCACTCAGAAAATGAAAGCATAGGTCTAATATTAAATCAACCAACAAATATTTCATTGGATCAAATTTTTGAACACATAAAAGAAAAAACAATTCCAATTTTTCTTGGTGGACCAGTTGCTAAAAATACTATTCAATTTTTACATTCATCAAATACTAAAATACCTGGAAGCATTAAAATTCTTGATGGTTTATTTTGGGGTGGTGATTTTGACCTTGTTTCAAAACTAATTTCCCAAAAGAAAATTTCCAAAAAAGATATACGTTTTTTTGCAGGTTATTCAGGCTGGGGAGACAAACAATTAGAAGAAGAAATAAATAATGGAGATTGGCTTGTTCTCAAAGCAGAAAAAGATGATTGTTGGCAACAATCTAGTAAACATTTATGGAGTCAAATAATAAAAAAACAAGATAGCAATTATGCAATTTGGACAAACTTACCAAAAAATCCAAATCTCAATTAATTAAAAAGGACTCTATTATTGAGTCCTTTTAATATTATTGTAGCGTGAGGGAGATTTGAACTCCCGACCTCAGGGTTATGAATCCTGCGCTCTAACCAACTGAGCTACCACGCCATAAAAATCGTTTGCAAATATATTACTTTCAAATATTATGATATATAAATTAATTTAAATTTATGAACGGTCATGTTCATTTAACAATTTTGTGTAATGTTTTAGAGATCTTAATACTAAAACTATAAATAGAGTAATCAATAATATTTTAAAAGAAATAGGATGAAGAAAAATTTCATTTCTTTCAAAGTAATTTACTAAAACTTCGACATAAATAAAACCTAATACTGCAGATAATATACTTGCATATTCTCTTCTTAAAATTGAGATAATTGAAAAGGAAACTTCAGTTTTTTTGTATTTAAAAATATTTGGCACAAAAGCAGGAACGCTATTAGACCATTTCAAATATTTTTCTCCGTGTTTTTTAATTAAAAAACTCTCTTCAGCAAACATAATTCGCTCATAATAAAGCCAAAACAATAAAACAACAGTAATAACAAAAAAAACACTAAATGTTGATAAACAAATTCCAATCCAAATTAAAAAATTACCTAAATATAGAGGATGTCTCGACATTGAATACATACCCATATAATTTAATTCATCAGCAACTTGTTTTTTAGTATTCCTTCCACTTGTTCCTTTTGGAGTTGTTCCTATAGTAATAAATCTAATTAAAAAACCTAAAATAGAAATTAAATAAGAAATAATTAAAGTAGGATCTTTATCAAGCATATTTTCATTTGAATATACAAAAGGAATTACCAATAAAAAAAGTAAAATAGGAAATTGACCTCTATATTTAAATAATAAGTTCCCTTGTTTCTCAAATGAATCTAATAATGCCATTTAATATTATATTTGTAAATAATTTTTAAAAATATCAAAAATTAACAATACACACACTAGAAAAAAAAACTATTATATAAAATTATTTATAATTAGACACAAGCCTTGAAACGACTATATTTATTTCTATTAAAATCTTATTTAGGTCCTTTCTTTTATACCTTTTTTATCGCAATATTTCTATTGTTAATGCAATTTCTTTGGAAATATATTGATGATTTAGTAGGAAAAGGATTAGAAATTAATGAAATAATGACACTACTTTTTTATGCATCTGCTAGATTTGTTCCTCTAGCTCTTCCAATTGCAATGTTACTATCATCATTAATGGTATTTGGAAAACTAGGAGAAAATAATGAGTTAACTGCACTAAAAGCTTCTGGTATTTCTTTTATTAAATTAATTTATCCTTTATTTATTTTTGCATTAATCATTAGTTTTTCATCTTTTCTCTTTTCAAACTATTTAATGCCTATAGCAAATTTAAAAAATGGTTCTATGATTTATGATATCCAAAAAAAGAAACCTGCACTTAATATTAAGGAAGGAATTTTTTATAAGGATATTGAAGGTTATACTATTAAAATTGGGAAAAAAAAATCTGATGGAAAAGTACTTGAAGATATCATTATTTATAATCATTCCAATAAAAATGGAAACACAAGTGTTATCACAGCAAAAAAAGGAAAAATGGAGATTACAAAAAATGAAAAATATTTAGAGTTAACTTTAAATAATGGGTTTTCTTATAATGAAATAATAAATCCAAAAACAAAAATTGAATCTCACAGAAAAACAAAGTTTAAAGAAAATTTAATTCGTTTTGACTTATCTACCTTTAATAAACGTCAAAATAGTGAACATCTTTACAAAGGACATTATGCAATGCTAAACAACAAACAATTAACTTTAGCTATAGACTCACTAAATCAAAAAGTAATTGAAAAAAAGAATGCATTTCATTCTGTTATTAAAGAAAAATACCAAGTTTTTGAAAAAAATGAACACCAAAATTTAAAAACAAACACAACTAAAATTAATAAGAACAAACAATATGATATAGCATTAAATAGTATAAAGACATTGAAATCAATTGTTAAATCTAATAGAAATGAAATAGAGTATAAAAACATTATTCTTGCAAAACATAAAATTGAATGGCATAGGAAAATTAGCTTAGCAGTTGCGTGTATGATATTGTTTTTTATCGGTGCTTCTTTAGGATCAATTGTAAGCAAAGGAGGATTTGGTTTTCCTGCATTAATATCTATATGTTTTTTCCTTTCTTATCATGTTTTATCAATAATTGGTGAAAAGTCTGCAAAAGATTTGACTTTAGAACCTTTCGAAGGAATGTGGCTGGCAAATATTACTTTCTTTCCAATATCAATATTTTTAATGTATAAAGCTAAAAATGATGCAAAAATTTTTGATACTAGTAACTTAAAACTTAGTATTTTTGCATTTTTAAAAAAAGAAAATGAAATTTAACTCCATCAAAGATGCAATTAATGATATTAAAAATGGTAAAGTAATTATTGTTATCGATGATGAAAATAGAGAAAATGAAGGTGATTTTCTAGTAGCTGCTGAATTAGCATCACCAGAAATAATAAATTTTATGGCTACTCACGGTAGAGGTCTAATCTGTGCCCCATTAACAAAAGAAAGATGCCTAGAGCTTGAGCTAGATTTAATGATTGGTAAAAATACAGCTGCTTATGAAACTCCATTTACAATTTCAGTTGATTTACTAGGAAATGGATGTAGTACTGGTATCTCTGCTTCTGACAGGTCTAAAACAGTAAAAGCATTAGCAAATAAAAAATTTCAAAAAGATGACTTTGGGAAACCAGGTCATATTTTTCCTTTAAAAGCACAAGAAGGTGGTGTATTAAGAAGAGCTGGACATACTGAAGCAGCTATTGACTTAGCTCGATTAGCAGGATTAAATCCTGCTGGAGTGATTGTAGAAATCTTAAATAAAGATGGATCTATGGCAAGAACTCCAGAATTATTTCAAATAGCAAAAAAATTTAATTTAAAATTTATAACTATTAAAGACCTTATAAAATATAGGTTACAAAATGAATCTTTAATTTCTGAAGAAGTAAAGGTGAAACTTCCTACGGAATACGGAAATTTTAATCTAAAAGCATTCAAACAAACAACAAATGGCAGACTACATTTAGCAATATATAAAGGGAAATGGGATGAAAATGAAGAAATACTTGTAAGAGTACATTCATCTTGCATGACAGGAGATATTTTCGGAAGCTGTAGATGTGATTGTGGTGATCAATTATCAACATCATTAAAAATGATAGAAGAAAAAGGTAAAGGAGTAGTCGTGTATATGAATCAAGAAGGAAGAGGAATAGGACTTTTAAACAAATTAAAAGCTTATGAATTGCAAGAACAAGGATTTGATACTGTAGAAGCTAATGAACATCTTGGTTTTAAAGCTGACCATAGAGACTATGGAATTGGTGCACAAATACTTCGTCATTTAGGAGTTAGAAAAATACAACTTTTATCTAATAATCCAAAAAAAAGAGCAGGTCTTAATGGATATGGTTTAGAAATTACTAAAACAATTCCCATAGAAATACAATATAATGAATATAATCAATTTTACCTTAAAACAAAAAGAGACAAAATGGGTCATTCATTCAAAAAATTAGATGACTAAAGAACCAATAATTTTAGCAATAGAATCTTCTTGCGATGATACTTCAGCAGCTGTATTAAAAGGCAAAAAAGTACTTTCAAACGTTATTGCCAACCAAACTATTCACAAAGAATATGGTGGTGTAGTTCCTGAACTAGCATCACGTGCACATCAACAAAATATTATTCCTGTTGTTGATAGTGCAATTAAAAAAGCTAAGATTACAAAAAGCAATATTGATGCTATTGCTTTTACAAAAGGACCTGGTCTTCTTGGATCATTATTAGTTGGAACTTCATTTGCAAAATCATTTTCTATGGGTATGAATATCCCATTAATACAAATAAATCATATGAAAGCCCACATTCTTTCTCTTTTTATTGATGAAGGACAGAAAACACCTAAATTTCCATTTTTGTGTCTAACTGTTTCTGGTGGTCATACTCAAATTGTACTAGTTAATAGTATTAATAAGATGGAAGTAATTGGAACAACTCTAGATGATGCAGCCGGTGAAGCATTTGATAAATCTGCAAAAATTTTAGGTCTAGATTATCCAGGCGGTCCCTTAATAGATAAATTTGGCAAAGAGGGTAATACACAGGCATTTTCTTTTGGAAAACCAAAAGTTGATGGATTAAATTTTAGTTTCAGTGGTCTTAAAACATCTATTCTTTATAAAATTCGTGATTGTGTAAATAGTAATCCTAACTTTATTAATGAAAATTTAAATGATTTATGTGCTTCAATACAATTTTCTATTGTAAATATATTAATAGAGAAAATTCAAAAAGCAGTAAATAAAACAAATATTAAAGAAATAGGAATCGCTGGAGGTGTTTCTGCAAATTCCTTCTTAAGGTCATCCTTAAAAAATATTGCTAAAAAAAATAATTATAATTTATATATACCTAAGTTTGAATATTGTACTGACAATGCTGCAATGATTGGAATAGCTGGATATTTTAAATATCTTGAAAAAGATTTTAGTTCACAAAGTGAGATTGCAACAGCTAGATTATTGTTTTAAAAATTTTAATGTTACATCTAATGCATCATTCAAATGTGTTGGAATATTATCAAAACATTGAGGGTGCGAAACACCAAATACATGATCAGCATTTTCTATAATCTTTAAATCAACTTTATCATTCCAATTTTTAAAATCATATGCTTGGTCAACTAAAACAGTTGGATCATTATCTCCATGAACAATTAAAATTGGAATTTTTATTTCTTTAATTGCTAATTCTAAATTAATCCTATTTGAATTATTAATACAATTTAGATAAAACTGAAAATTAATTGGCATATTTTGTTTAGTCCTTCCATTATAAACATACGCTACATTAGTTTTCTTCCAAACCTCAACCTTTTCTTTTACAGGTAATCTTGATAATAAATTAGATGGAGCTGACCAAGAAATAATTTTACTTAATCTATTATCTTCTGCAGATTTTAGAATAGATATGGCTCCACCTCTACTATGACCAAATAATATGATTTTTTTAAAATCAACTTCTTTTTTAAAAACATCACATTCAAAAATCCAGTTTAAAACTAGATTAAGATCATCTAACTCTTTACAAAAGTTGTTTTTTGAAAATGCATCTAAATCATTAAATTCGCAAGGATGATTAACTGTAGTTCCATTATGAGAAAAATTAAATTTTATAAAAACATAATTATTCTTAGCAAAAAATTTTGATATATAATTAAATGCTCCCCAATCCTTAAAACCCTTAAATCCATGAGAAAAAATTATAATTTCTTTAGGTAAATTATTTTTCTTATAGGAAATATCAATTAAAATATCTCTATCACTAGATCCTTTAATAACAAATTCCTTACTAATAATTTCCACTATTTAATTAAATAATAGATGCAACTTTATCAGCAGCTTCTTGAAGTAATTTAACAGAATCAACTTTAAGACCACTTTGATCAATTAATTTTTTTGCTTCATTAGCATTAGTTCCTTCCAACCTGACAATAAGTGGAATATTTATATTATCAATTTGCTTATAAGCATCAATTATTCCTTGAGCAACTCTATCACATCTGACAATTCCACCAAAAATATTAATTAAAATAGCTTTAACTTCTGGATCTTTTAAAATAATACGGAAAGCTTTTTCAACTCGCTTGGCATCTGCAGTACCTCCAACGTCTAAAAAATTAGCAGGACTTCCACCTGCCATCTTAATTATATCCATTGTTGCCATGGCTAATCCAGCACCATTAACAATACAACCAACATTACCATCTAATTTAATAAAATTTAAACCATATTCTGCTGCTTCCACCTCTAAAGGGTCTTCTTCTCTTTTATCTCTAAGTACTTGGTATTCCTTATGTCTAAAAAGAGCATTATTATCTAAAGTAACTTTAGCATCAACAGCTAAAATTTTACTATCTGAAGTCTTTAAAACTGGATTAATTTCAAATAGTGATGCATCACTCTTAATATATGCATCATATAATGATTTCACAAAGTGAATCATTTCCTTAAACGCTTTTTCCTTAAGGTTTAAATTAAAAGCAATTTTTCGTGCTTGAAACTCAGTAAGACCTATATTTGGATTAACTTCTTCATAAAATATTAAATGAGGAGTTTTTGCTGCGACTGTTTCTATATCTACACCTCCTTCAGTAGAATACATAATCATATTTTTATTAGTAGATCTATTTAATAAAACAGACATATAAAACTCTGAACATTGCTCTGCTCCACTATAATAAACATCTTCAGCTATTAAAATTTGATTCACCAATTTCCCCTCTTTAGAAGTCTGAGGTGTTTTTAAATACATTCCTAACATCTCATTAGAAATCAACTTTAGCTCATCTATAGATTTAGCCAGTTTTACACCTCCACCCTTGCCTCTTCCACCAGCATGTATCTGAGCTTTAACAACCCAGAAATTTGTGTTTGTTTCTAATTGTAATTTTTTTGCTTGTTGAATAGCTTGTTCAGTATTTGATGCAACCAAACCTCTTTGTATTCTAACACCAAAACTCGCTAATAAATCTTTTCCTTGATATTCGTGTAAATTCATGTCTTAATTTTAAAACTGTAAAAATATATCATTGATTTAAATTAAACAATGTATTAATAATAAATTCTATTTTTGTAATTTAAATAATGAAAAATCTTTATTTATTACTTCTTTTTCTATTACCAATTTTTTGCTTTGGACAATTTTCCAATAAAAAATCATACAATATCAAAAAAGTAAATGCAAAGCCTAAAATTGATGGCAACCTTGATGATGAAATATGGTTAAATTTAGATATTGCTGATTCTTTTGTTCAAGAAAAACCAAATAATGGTAAAAATGAAAGAAAACAACAAAAAACAGAAGTGAAAATATTTTATGATGATCAATATATTTATTTTGGAGCAATGATGTATGATAATGCCCCGGACAGTATACTAAAAGAATTAGGAGTAAGAGATGATGATAATAAAAATACTGATTTATTTAAAATTGTGATAGATCCATTTAACAATGCACAAATTCAATATCACTTTGCAGTAACTGCTTCTGGAGTTCAGATTGACAAAAAAATATCAGGTGATAATAATGATAAAAACTGGAATGCTGTATGGAAATCTGCTGTTCAAATAAACAAATTAGGATGGTCAATAGAGCTAGCAATACCTTTTTCACAGCTAAGATTTCCTAACAATAATAATAAATGGGCTTTAAATATGTTTAGACAAATCAGAAGGTACAGAGAAACATATTCTTGGAATCCAATAAATATAAATTTTGAAAATTATGCTATTCAATCTGGATTGCTATATGGTATTGAAAATATAAAATCACCTATTCGACTTTCTTTCATGCCTTATGCATCTATTTATTCAGAAACATTTGATGGAAATACAAATTACCCTTACAATTATGGGATGGATTTAAAATATGGGATTAATGATAGTTACACATTAGACATGACTTTAATTCCAGATTTTGGTCAAGTTGCCTCAGATGCAATGGTTTTAAATTTATCTCCTTTTGAAATTAAATATGAAGAAAATAGACAGTTTTTTAATGAAGGAATTGAATTATTTAACAAAGGAGACGAAATGTTTTACAGCAGAAGACTTGAAAATGATTTAATTAATGCATCAAAAATTACAGGTAGAAGTAAAAAAGGTTTAGGAATTGCAATTTTAAATGCTGTAACAAATAAAACAGATGAGAATCCATCAACAAATTATAATGTTTTTATTGTTGATCAAGCACTTAAAAATAGTTCATCAGTAAGCTTAATGAACACAAATATGATTAATAGTAATTTAAATTCTAATGTTACGGGAGTTTTTACAAAACTATATAATACAAACAATACTCACTTATTTAGCGGAAAAATTAAAATGAGTAAAATAAAGAACGAAAACGTAGGATTTTCAAGT
>CEUK01061674.1_pt1 | contig 22134 bp, 24 predicted proteins | sample 356451 | NCBI WGS metagenome assembly CEUK01 (sample SAMEA2622843, study PRJEB7988) | marine metagenome | isolation source: saline water (ENVO:00002010), including
ATTATATTCAGAGCTAAAAATTATAGAGGATATGGGTTTCCCTGACTATTTTTTAGTTGTCTGGGATTATATTAAATTCGCGAGGGACAACTCTATTCCTGTTGGTCCTGGGAGAGGTTCAGCCGCAGGATCACTCGTAGCATATTCATTGCAAATAACTAATATTGATCCAGTAAAACATGGCCTTCTTTTTGAAAGATTTTTAAATCCGGCAAGAAAATCAATGCCTGATATCGATACAGATTTCTGTATTGATAGGAGGAATGAAGTAATTGATTACGTTACTGAGCGTTATGGAGAAGAGAAAGTTGCACAAATTATTACCTTTAATAAGATGACTTCAAAGGCCGTTTTAAAAGATGTCGCTAGGGTTCTAGATATTCCTTATGGAGAGTCAGATAAGCTAGCTAAATTAATACCCGTAGTCAGAGGCAAGCCCTTTAAGCTTAATGAAATGATTGATGAGAATACACCATGTAAAGAATTTAGAGAAAAATACATAACTGATACCAGAGTTAAAAAGTGGGTGGATTTAGCGATAAGAATTGAAGGTACTAATAAAACTTACGGAGTTCATGCTGCAGGTGTTGTTATCTCTTCTCAGCCTCTTGATACTTTAGTTCCCCTTCAAAGGAATAACGATGGTCAACTAATAACTCAATATTCTATGGATGATATTGAGTCACTTGGACTTTTAAAAATGGATTTCTTGGGTCTCAAAAATTTAACTATGCTGAATAAAACAGTTTCATTAATAGAATCATCAACTGGCCAAAAAATAAACTTAGAGAAAATACCTGAAAATGATAATAAAACATTTGATCTCATTGGCAGAGGAGATTTAGAAGGTATTTTCCAATTAGAATCCTCCGGAATGAAACAGGTTGTAAAAGATTTTAAACCAAATTCCCTTGAAGACATCTCATCTATTTTAGCTTTATATCGTCCAGGACCTCTTGATGCTGGCCTCATACCAAAGTTTATAAAAAGAAAAAATGGCTCTGAAAAAGTTGATTTTCCACATCCCTCTATTCAATCAATTCTTACTGAAACCTATGGAATTATGGTTTATCAAGAGCAAATCATGAAAATAGCTCAAGATTTAGCTGGTTACTCATTGGGAGAGGCTGATTTGTTAAGAAGGGCTATGGGGAAGAAGAAAGTTTCTGAAATGGTTAAACACCGAAACCTCTTTATTGAAGGTTCAATTAGAAAAGGTGTAGAAAAGAAGATAGCAAATGATCTTTTTGATCAAATGGTCTTATTTGCAGAGTATTGCTTTAACAAGAGTCATTCAACTGCCTATGGAGCGGTAACTTACCAGACTGCCTTCTTAAAAGCTCACTTCCCAGTCGCTTATATGGCTGCGCTATTGTCAGTAAATTCAGGATCAACAGATAAAATGCAAAGGTACATATCAAATTGTTACTCAATGGGGATAGATGTAATTGCACCTAGTATAAATTTATCTGGAATTGATTTCACTATAAAAAAAGATCAAATATTATTTGGATTATCTGCTGTTAAAAACCTTGGAGATTCTGCAATAAGACATATAATTTCCAGTAGAGAAGAATTAGGTTCATTCAAATCTCTTGCAGATTTATGCGATAGGTTGCCCGCAAACGTTTTAAATAAGAGAAATCTTGAATCTTTAATTCATTGTGGAGCCCTAGATGAATTTTCATTAAATAAAAATAGAGCTCAGCTTCTTGCTGATCTCGAATCAGTTATGGAGTGGGCGTCATCAAAAAACAAAGATCGAATTTCTGGCCAAGGTAATTTATTTGATAACGATAATACCTCTTTGGATTTTGATTTTTCTCTTAAAGAAAATAGTAAAGTAGAGGACTACTCGCTCGTTGAAAAACTTAAATTAGAGAAGCAGCTCCTTGGATTCTATCTCTCTGATCATCCTTTAAAACATCTATCTAAACCCGCAAAATTAATATCACCAATAAGTATTTCACATCTTGAAGAATCTAAAGATAGAAGTAAAGTGAGTTTAGTAGTAATGATCCCAGAATTAAAGCAAATTACAACCAAAAAGGGAGATAGAATGGCGATTTTGCAATTAGAAGATCTCTCTGGGAGTTGTGAAGCTGTGGTATTTCCTAAGACATATCTAAGATTATCTGAGTTTTTACTTACAGACACAAGACTATTAGTTTGGGGTACGATTGACAAAAGAAGTGATAAAACTCAATTAATTATTGATGATTGCAGAGAAATTGATAATTTGAAATTACTAATTATTAATTTGGATAGTTCTCAGGCTTCTGATATTGGAGTACAAAATAAGATTCGTAATTGTTTGATAAAATTCAAAGCTGATAAAGATAAATGCGGTATTAAGTCTCCTGTTTTGGCAGCAGTTAAATCAAATGATAAAGTTACATATGTAAAGTTTGGCGATCAATTTTGTATAAGCGATATAAATGGCGCGGCACAATTATTAGAGTCTAATTCATTCAATGTGAGGCTAAAATCCTTAGTTTCGTAGATCAATTTTTTTCTTCGAAATTTTGACTAGCAGGTTTAAAGGCTGCCTTTGCTCTTTCTATATTTAAAGGGATGTTCTCTATTCCTAATAAACTGCCAGGTTCTTTATCCCAGCTTGCTGATAATATTCCAAAACTTAAGCCTCCTAATCCTAGTAAAAAAAATAATGCTGATATTGCTATTGTTGATGAAGGAGGTATTTCGGCAATATTTCTGGTGACAATAAAATAACTAGCTACGAAAACTGACATCCCAAGAATCGTTGGTATACCTGCGGTTACCATAATTCTTTTTGCCATTCTATCCGCTACATATTTAGGAATACCTTTGGAACTCGATTTTGGAGTGATAGGTTTAATATCTTTTTCTAAATTTTTAAATGCATTACTACTCTCGGTAATAATCTTTTTCTTTGTTTTATTTTTTTTTGATTGTTTTTTCTTCATTAATTTGGTTTATCCTCTGATACCAATTTTTTTTATTATTTCTGAATAATTTTTAATGTCCTTATTTTTAATGTAGGAAAGCATTCTTTTTCTTTTACCAATCATCTTTAATAATCCTTGTCTTGATGCATAGTCATGTATATTCTTCTGAAGGTGATCACTAAGCTTAGAAATCCTTTCAGATAACATTGCAATTTGTATTTCAACGGATCCAGTATCAGTTGAATGAATTTGATGGGAATCAATAAGTTTCTGTTTTTCGGCTGTATCTAAAGACATTTTAATTTTTAACTTATAACTATAATACTATGCAATTATGCAAAATTACTATCATTTTTATCTAGTAAATTAAAAGCATCTTTTAATAATTTTTCAAATGTAATGTTCTCAGTTACATTTTTTTCTTGATCAAAACTTTCGTTAATAAGAGATCGTAAATTATCAATTGTGTTTTTAATTTCTTTATTAGAATAATCAAGTGATCTTAGAGCTATTTCAACATCATTAATTATTAGCTCAATCTTTTTACTTTCATTGTTTGTGCTCTCCTTAGTGACTTTGAAAACTTTTGGATCATTAAGGAATTTATTTTTCATTTCAAAGAATATACGTTCTGTCATTTTTTTTCCAATCCCAGGAACAGAGCTAATCAATTTATCATTTTTAGTTTTTAGAGAATTAATTATTTCATTTAACGAATATTTGGTTAGTAGAGACATTCCTATTTGCGGACCAATCCCTTTAACTTTAAGTAAATCTCGGAAAAAATCTCTTTCTTCTTTGTTTAAGAATCCATAAAAATTATCCGAATCTTCTTTTTTTACATGATTAATCCATAGGGTAGTATTTTTTGTTTTTATATTATTTTCTATTATTTTTAAAGTTTGTATTTCATACCCTAAACCGTTACAGTTTATCAAAATATAAGATTTTTGATTATCTGTCCATGAATAGATAATCTCACCGCTAATCCAACTAATCAATTAGCCCCCATCGACTTGGCATCCAATAAGTGCACCAGCAGTTCCGCCAGCTGGAACTGCCCAAAATCTATCTTTGCCTCTTGAACTCGAAAGAGCTAATCCTGCTCCAAGAAGTCCTCCTATAACCGACCCCTCACTACAATCATTATTATCGACTTTTTGAGATCTTGGACCCCCACATGGGATCTCAACATCTACTTCGTAATTCCTTACATAACCTGGACTTGATTTTGTTCCAGGGATATATTCTTCTCTATATTCAGTTCTCGTACATGTAACTGATTTAGGAGTTGAAGCAATAATATGCTGGTAGGGTAGAAAACCAATAATTGTTAAAAAAAGGATTTTCATTTAAATAATCTTTATTATTAATTCTAAATCTTTTTTGTAAATTTGCTAGAAGAAATAATAGTTCCTAATAAAACAAGTATTGAACCAAAAATAAAATTTATAGAGATAGTTTCTTTAAAAAAATAAATACCCCATATTGCACCAAAAAGTACTTGCAAATAATTTATTGCTGAAGCTGAGGATGCAGTTAAATATTTCAATCCTAGAGTCAAAAATGTTTGCCCCAATTGAGTAAAAATCCCAATGCCTAATATCCAAATTAAATCATTAAATTGAGGTGTAACCCATCCAGTAAGAACAAAAGGGAAAAGGACAATGACTGAAATTAAAGGAAAATATTTAATAATTATAAAAACGTTTTCTTTCTCAGATAACTTTTTTACTGTTATGTAAGCTAGGGCTGTCATTATTGCACCTATAAAAGCAATTAATAAAGAAAATTGAGATATTTCATTATTTAATGAAGATATTTTGATGGGATTTAATATTACTACTATTCCTAACCATCCTGATATCAATGCTATAAAAATATATCTATTTATTTTTTCATTAATAAAAATTACAGCAAATATTGATATAAATATTGGATATGTATATTGAATTACGGTAGAAAGACTTAAGGGCATATTTCTTATTGCATAAAAAATACAAATCAAAGCTGATGTTCCTAAAATTCCTCTTAGGATCAACAATGGTTTATCAATTCCCCAGGGATATATTTTCTTTTTATTAATTATCAATGAAGTTATAAATAAACTAAATATTGAGCGAAAAAAAACTAGTTCATATATTGGTATTCCATCATCGATCTTCTTAACACACACTGTCATTAAGCTGAAGAAAAAAGATGCAAAAATTAAATAAATTTTGTTAAAAGAATAACTTTTTATTATAAATCTTTTAAAAAACTGCATTTAATTTATAAAAAATAGTCATTATGTGAATTTAAGTAGATAAATTAATAATAATGATTTATAACATAATAAAAATTATTGAAAGTAAAATAATTAAAAATTTTATGAGTGTTTCAATAGATCCTAAAACAATACAAGAAGTTAAAGAAAAGGCTGATATAGTTGAAGTTATATCAGAACATGTCGTTTTAAAAAAAAGAGGTAGGGAATTTGTAGGGATTTGCCCATTCCATGACGATAATAAGCCATCCATGACAGTATCACCAGAAAAGCAATTTTATTATTGTTTTTCATGTGGAGCTGGTGGAAATTCTATAAAATTCTTGATGGAATTTACAAGAAGTAATTTTTCTGATGTCGTAATGTCGCTGGCAAAAAAAAATGATATCTCTATCTCTACACTTGATCGATCACAACATGACAATTTTAAAAAGCAATTATCAAAAAAGGAGGAGCTTTATAAAATTATAAGAGTAACAAAAAATTGGTTTAAGTCTCAACTTTTTGATTCGGTGGGTTGTGATGCATTGAATTATTTATTGAAAAATAGAAATTTAAATAAAAGCATAATAGATAAATTTGAATTAGGATTTGCTCCTAATTCTTGGAACAAACTTTATGAATATTTAATAAATGTAGAAAAATTTGATTTTGACTTGGTTCTTAAATCTGGATTGATTATTTCAAAAGAAGAAAAAAATAAAGTTTACGATAGATTCAGAAATAGATTGATTGTCCCAATATTTGACATGCAAGGTAGGACTGTTGCCTTTGGAGGTAGAAGTCTTGATGGGCAAGAACCAAAATATCTAAATTCCCCAGAGAGTGAATTATTTGAGAAAGGTAAAATGCTTTTTGCTCTTGATAAAGCTTCTAGTAATATTAGAAAACAAGATAAAGCTATTGTTGTTGAAGGATATTTTGATGTAATAACGCTTCATTCCAAAGGTATTAATAATTCCATAGCATCATTGGGCACGGCTTTAAATAAGTATCAAATTTCTCAAATTTGTAGATGTACAGATAACAAAAATATAATTATTAATTTTGATTCTGATAATGCTGGAATTTCAGCCACTAAAAGAGTTATAAGTGAGGTGGAAGGATTATCTTTAAGTCAGCAAATAAATTTAAAAATTTTGCAAATAAAAGACTATAAGGATCCTGATGAATTTTTAAGTAAAAATCAACCTGAAAACTATCTTGCTCTAATTGATAAATCTTCCTTTTGGATTGATTGGGAACTTGATCAAATCTTTTTAGGTATGGATATTACTAAAGCAGAAGATTTTCAAAAAGTAGTTTCCTTATTGGTCAGATTTTTAAGTAAGTTGCCTCAATCAGCAACTCGTACTCATTATCTTCAAAAGGTTTCTGAAAAATTGAGTATGGGTCAGGCAAGGTTAGCTATAAAATTTGAGGAAGATCTCAGAAAACAGGTCAAAGGTTTTCGTTGGCATGGTAGATCAAATAAATTTGAACTTCCAAATGAGATAAGTCAAAGGGAAAAGAATGAATCTAAAGTTTTGTTTTATTATTTACACTGTCCCAATTTAAGAATTTTTATTAGGAGTGAATTCTCCAAAAGGGAATTAAATAAGTTTTCTATTAATCATCATCGAATTATTTGGGATTCAATTTATCAAATTGAACAGAATCATTTAGGCGATAATTTTTATGATCAAATACTTCATTCAAATCAATCAAATATTATTAATAAACTAATTGATATTAATTTACTTTCCCTTCTCCCTGACTATATTTCTATTAATCATCAAGAAATTGTTGATAAATTAAACATTTTTATTAATCCTAATGAATTGTTTTTAGCTACTTTAGATAATGCAAAAGATAATTTATTAGGAACTTTATCTACTCTTGAAAGATATAAATCATTAAAACGTTGCAGGCATCTTATTGAGTCTTGGAGTTCACAAAGATTAAAAACATTAGAGAACTGTATTTCAATTCTTATTGAGCGTGATTTATCAGAAGATACGAACTCTACCAGAGAAATTGATGATCTTTTTAAGGATCTTAATTCTGATGCTTTAAAATTTCAGGATCTATATTATCTTGAGAGGCAACATATTATTTCTTTAGATAAACAACGTTGTGGTTCTGGATTGCTAAATAATTAAATTTTAATTTTTTATAAGCAATATTTTTCTATCGCTTTTCTTACCTCCTTTGGTTTGTCTTCTAATACATATGCTTCAATTTCTCTCAAATATTTCCCAGATAATTTTACCGATGACTCCAAAGCTCTTAATTTACTCTTATTTATTTTCTTTTCTATATCTTTGATAACACCTGTAATTTTCTCATTATTACATGATTGAGCCATATGAGTAGCCTCATGCCTTAATGCTCTTTTTAAATATAAACTGGTTTTATGGTTTTCATTATTATTTAGATTGCTATTCTTTTTATAATTCCCTAATTTCTTTGCATTTTTAGTGCAAATTACGATCGATTTTTCATTTTTTTTATGAAATCCAATAAATTTTTTGTCTATAAGACATAAGGCTGTATTTTCCTCTATTGAATATCCATTTCTCTGTATCAACTTTATAATTTCTTTATCAATTCTGCTTAAAAATATTATAAATTCCATGTACAAAATTTTTAAATTATTATAATTGGAATTTTCTGGATATCTGTTGTTGAAGTATCACTTAATAAATTCTTATTCATTTTCCATTCTTGCGATCTTTGAGTGATTCCCCAAGTTATTGCTCCTGTTTTGAATCTTCTATTTATAGAGTCAATCGTTTTTATTAAAACTTCTCCTTTCTTAAGATCTTCTATTGAAGTCCAATTTCCAATAGATCTTTGAAAGTAATTACTCTGAGTTAAATCTTGCATTAGAACACCTGCCTTCGCGAATTTGTAATCAGGATGATAAATATCTTTAGATAATTCAAGAACTATTTTTAAAATGATATTTGTATTACTAGTAGCTTCAATTAGTTTTTTATGAGCACTCTTTTGATAAACTGAATTTGAATAATGACTTGTTCTTGCAAATACAGTAATAGAAGAAGTTTGTAAATTTTGAATCCTCATTTTTTCTGATGCTTTTATTGAATAAATTGCCAGTGCTTGTTTTAAATCTTCTAGTTTAGTGATTGGCTTGCCAAAACTTCTACTTACTTGTATCTCTTTCTTTGCACTTTTTGTTTCCTCTATAGGAAGACATTGATATCCTTTTAATTCCATTTGAATTCTTTGCCCTACTACGCCTAATTTCTTCTTGAGTTCGTATTGACACATATCTTTTAATTCTTGTGCATTCTTAATTCCTTTACTCTTGAGCCATTTCGATGTTTGATTACCAACTCCCCAAATATTTTCTACCCTAACTTTTTTAAAATAATCACTTTTCTTCTTAATAGTTGTTATGTCAAAAATACCAGCAGAAGAGTTAATACTCTTAGCTAATCGATTCGCTAATTTTGCATTTACTTTGTTTTCCCCTATTCCTATGGTTATAGTTATCCCCAAGTTTTGATATATTAATGTTCTTAATTCTCTTGCCCACGGATATAAATTATTGTCATGAGGTTTGCTAATTGAGACAAATGCTTCGTCAATAGAATAAATTTCTATCTTTTCGCAGTGGCTTCTTAGTAAATTCATTAGCCTTTTGCTGATATCTCCATATAGAGAATAATTTGAGCTCAGGACTACAACTCCTAACTGGTCTAACTTCTTCTTTATCTTGAAATATGGAATTCCCATCTCTATCTTTAACGTCCGAGCTTCTGAACTCCTTGCGATGATGCAGCCATCATTGTTAGATAAAATTACTAATGGTTTTTTTCTTAATTGTGGGTTAATACTTTGTTCGCAGGATGCATAAAAATTATTGCCATCTATTAATGCTATCGCTCTCATCTTATAAATTATCCAAGATGATGTATTGAATATATAACAACTCCCCAAATCTGAATATCATAATGATTTTTAAAACTAAGATCGGGATAATCATGATTTTCTGATTTTAAATATAATTCATCATTCTTTCTTGCTAATCGTTTTACCGTAAATTCTCCATCTATCATTGCAATGACAATACTACCGAGTTTTGGCGTTAAGCTTTTATCTACTACTATTAAGTCGTCGTTTTGAATACCTGAATCAACCATTGAGTCTCCTTTTACTCTCAGAAAAAAAGTACTGAATGGATTTTTTATTAGATATTCGTTCAAATCTATATTATCTTCTACATAATCATCAGCAGGCGATGGGAAACCGGCAGAAACAGAACTACTTAATAACGGTATATATAGATTCCTCAAAGACCTTCTCAAGAAATACTCCTTTAATAGTATATATGTACTATACAGGGTGTGTACGGTGGTCGGTTTGGTTTATTTGATTCTTTAACATTAATTTAAATATATTATTTTATTGTCGATGATAAGGAGAATTATTAGTTATGCAAACTGCTCGATAAATTTGTTCAATTAAGATTAAACGAGCAAGTTCATGGGGAAAAGTAAAAGAGGAAAGACTTAATAATAGGTCGGCTTTAGATTTGATATCACTTGATAATCCATCAGCATCTCCAATTAAGAAAGAGATCTTTTTGTTTTTGAAACTGAGAAGAAGAGATGAGAACTCCACAGAACTAAAGTGACTTCCTTCTTCGGAAAGAGGAATAAAAAGAGTATTAGGATGTATATTTTTTAAATTCTTTAAATTAAAGCTCTTTAATTCATGAATTCTTAGATAAGGCATCCTTTTTACATATTGATTGATGCCTTCTGTTATCCAAGACTTCTTAATTTTACCAATAGCATTAATAGATATTTTATTTGTCTGTAACATAATGATTCTATGAGATATTACTAATCATCTAAAAGATAATTAAATTCATCATATAGAATTTCTTCTTCTGACAATACATGATTATGATTGATTCTCAAGGTGGGGGAATCTATTAGATTTAAGTTATTATCAAAAACTCTAGATGATTCTTTTTCAATTTCTTTTAATCTTTTATTTTCTAAAGTAGTTTCTTGTAGATTTTCTGCATTGTCTATAATTGAATAAAAGATTTTACTAGATTCATTATTAGATAAAAGATTTAATTTGTTTTTTGATGGAGAAGTTTTTTTATTATGCAAATTTTGGAAGTTATCATTGCGAGCATTTTGCTTATTAATGAGAGATTTTAATTTATCTAAATTTTTTTTTGAGATGCTCATAATTTTGATGGCTATAATTAAATAATAACTGTTAAATACAAAATTTATATTTTGAATGAATTTAAAAATTCTAAATACTAAAAAAAAATATGGTCAACATTGGTTAATAAATCAAAAGATTTTAGACAAAATAAAAAAAGCATCAGACCTTAATGAAAATGATATTATTTTAGAAATAGGACCTGGAAGGGGGGCTTTAACATCAAAATTATTAGATTCAAATATACTTGCTCTACATGCAGTAGAGTTAGATATTGATTTAATTGATTTTTTAAATAAAAAATATTCTAAAAACAAAAAGTTTTCTTTAACTCAGGGAGATATACTCTCAATTGATATGGATAATATTGGATACAAATTTACAAAAGTGATTGCAAACATTCCATATAACATAACAGGTCCAATTTTAGATATTTTTGTTGGTAGGTTAGGAAAAATACAGAAAACTACATATAAGAGAATTATATTTATGATGCAAAAAGATGTAGTTGATAGAATACTTGCAAAGGGAGGGGATAGTAATAACGGAGCACTAAGTACAAGAATTCAACTGATTTCTAGAGTGAAGAAAATTTGTGATATACCTCCTTCTTTTTTCAACCCTCCACCAAAAGTTTATTCCTCATTAATCATTTTTGAGCCTTTATCTTCGAATTTAAGATTAGATATAAATATGGAAATAATTATTGATAAACTTTTAAAAGTAACATTTAATTCAAGAAGAAAAAAAATAAGGAATACTCTAAGATCAATTTTTTCCGAAGAAGAGTTGAATTCTTTAGAAAAATTATCGAGTATTAATTTTGATCTTAGGCCTCAAGATTTATCAATAAAAGATTGGATCAAGTTTGGAGAAAGTTATAGTAATATAACTCATAAAAAAAATTAAGATGTCTGAGATAAAAAATAAAAGTTTAACCATAAGAGCCCCTGCTAAAATAAATCTTCATTTGGAGGTGATTGGAAAAAGAAAAGATGGTTATCATGAATTAGCAATGATAATGCAAAGTATAGATTTATCTGATATTTTAGAAATTGAGCCAAATAATGAAGGTCACATTAATTTATTTTCAAATAATAAAGAATTAAGTCTTAATGAAGATAATTTAATAAATAAAGCAGCAATTTTATTAAAACAAATTTCAGGTAATAAAAATTTAGGTGCAAGTATAAATTTAGAAAAAAATATTCCTATAGGTGCAGGATTAGGTGGAGGATCAAGTGATGCAGCAGCAACCTTAATAGGTTTAAATCAATTGTGGGAACTAAATCTCAGTTATAATGATATCCTTCATTTAGCATGTAAACTTGGATCTGACGTCCCTTTTTGCGTAAATGGTGGAAGTCAGTTTTGCTTTGGTAGGGGAGAAATACTTGAGAAATATAATTTTGAATCCAATTATGCATTAATACTTTTGAAAAGTACAGAGTTGTCAATATCTACTTCTGAGATTTATAAAAAATATAGTCAAAAATATAAGAAATTTATGTCATTGACAGACACAAAGATAAAAAATATAAGAACTAATTTAAAGTTAAAAGATTTCACAAATACTAATATCTTCCGCAAAGAAATTTTGATCCAAAATGATCTTCAAAAAATAGTATTAAAAGAAAACAAGTCAGTAAATAAAGCTCTAAATCTTTTATCTGGCATAAATGATTCTTTAAGTATTTCTATGAGTGGATCTGGACCAAGTTGTTATGCCATATTTGATAATTTTCAAATAGCTAAAAAAAATTATGATAACAATATTGAAATTTTTAATAAATCTGGATTTGATGCATGGGTCTGCAATTTTATCAATAATGGAATTACTTTTAATTAAAAATTTATGAAAGATAAAATCAAGAATTCTTATCCTAACGATGATAATGAAGTATATAAAGATCAAGAAAAAAGGCCTTTTGATTTTTTTATAGGATCATTGACAAGTTTTGTTCTTGCCTTTTTTATGTATTTAATTAGTAATAAGATTTCTCTCTACTTTCTTACACATAAGCCCTCTAATACATCTGAGATAGTTCAAAGTATCTCATCAAGTTTTAATACTCTGATAATTGGTCTCTCTTTTTTGGCAACATTTTCATTCGCATTTATTGGTTTAGGTTTATTTATTGTATTTATTCGCAGTTTTTTTATAAAAGTTTAAAGAATTTCTCATATTATAATTATGATGAAAATAAAAATTTAATGTCATTACATGATTTAGGTACATTAGTCCTATTACTATCTCCAGGGATGATTTTGTCTGTATTACTACTAATTACTTTTGCAGAAGGAGGCTAAATTTAACCTTGATGGTATAAATTTATATATAGGATTTATTTTAGGAAAATCTAATTGTGGCTAACACTTTATTATTTAACGCTTTAAAAGAAGCAATTGACGAAGAGATGGCTAATGATTTAAATGTTTGTGTAATGGGAGAGGATGTTGGTCATTACGGAGGCTCTTACAAAGTAACAAAAGATCTTTTTGAAAAATATGGAGAGTTAAGAGTTCTTGATACTCCAATAGCTGAAAATAGTTTCACTGGTATGGCAGTAGGTGCTGCCATGACAGGTTTAAGACCAATAGTTGAAGGTATGAATATGGGATTTCTATTATTAGCCTTTAACCAAATATCTAATAATATGGGCATGCTTAGATACACAAGTGGAGGAAATTTTAAGATTCCTGCAGTTGTTAGAGGACCTGGTGGTGTAGGGCGTCAATTAGGTGCAGAACATAGTCAAAGATTAGAAGCTTATTTCCATGCTGTTCCTGGGATTAAGATAGTTGCTTGTAGTACTCCAACGAATGCAAAAGGTTTAATGAAAGCAGCAATAAGAGACGATAATCCTGTTTTGTTTTTTGAACATGTTCTTCTATATAATTTGTCAGAGGAAATTCCGTCTGGAGATTATGTTTGTGCTTTAGATCAGGCTGATTTGGTTAAAGAAGGTAAGGATGTTACTATTTTGACTTACTCTCGAATGAGACACCATTGTTTGAAAGCAATAGAGTTATTAGAAAAAAATAATATTGATGTTGAGTTAATAGATTTGATAAGTTTGAAACCATTTGATATGGAAACAATTAAAAAGTCGATAAGAAAAACAAATAAAGTTCTAATTGTTGAAGAATGTATGAAGACAGGTGGAATAGGTGCAGAACTAATAGCTTTAATTACTGAAGAATGTTTTGATGATCTTGATGCTAGACCTATTCGATTATCCAGCCAAGACATCCCCACTCCTTATAATGGTAACTTAGAGAATCTTACAATAATTCAACCACATCAAATAGTTGAAAAAGTACAAAATTTATTTGAAGGGAGTATATAAAATATGAAAAGAAGGCAAGGATGGCTTTTCTTTATAATTTTTTTGGTTGCTTTTTCAATTTATTTATTAATTAATTATCCCTTTCAATTAGGTTTGGATTTGCGCGGAGGTACACAATTAACTCTGCAATTAGTAAAAAATGAAGGAAGTGTCTCAAAGGACGAATTAGATTCTGTGAAAGCTGTTTTAGATAGAAGAGTCAATAATCTTGGGGTCTCTGAATCTAATTTGCAAACTTTAGGAACTAATCAATTGATTCTTGAACTTCCAGGAGAACAAGATCCTCGTGCGGCTTCAAGAGTTATTGGAAAAACTGCATTACTTGAATTTAGAATTCAATCTCCAGAAACTACATCTAAATTAAAGAAGCTTCAATTTCAAAGAGTGAGGATTAATAATATTATTCAAACTTATAATGAACTCATAAAAAGGAAAATTGATAAAAATAGTTTTTTAAAAATTGATAATTCTTTAAATGAAATTGAAGAATCGCTTCAATTTCGATCAGATCAAGATGATCTCTTTAACAAATTGATTGACTTAAAGAAATTTATAAATACAGAAATTGCAAATTTGTTCGTTAAAACAGATCTGACAGGAAAAGATTTAATTAGTGCAGGAAGAAGACAAGAACAGTCAAATAATAATTGGGAGGTACTTCTTTCGTTTAATAATGAAGGTGGAGAAAAATTTGCAAATATTACAAAATCAATTGCAGGAACTAATCAGCTTTTATCAATTGTTTTAGATGGTGAATCAATTAGTGAAGCAAGTGTTGGGAACCAATTCTTTAAAACAGGAATAACTGGGGGTTCAGCCACTATTAGTGGCAACTTTGATGCTGAAGAAGCTAGAGAGCTGGAAGTGCAATTAAGGGGAGGTGCACTGCCATTGCCAATTCAAATTATTGAAAGCAATACAATTGGTCCGCTTCTTGGAAATAGAAATATTATGAAGAGTTTTTATGCAGCAATTCTTGGTCTTTTATTTGTCGGTGGATTTATGGTAGTAAATTATAGAATTCTTGGAATTATATCTGTGATTTCTTTAACCTTCTATGGTTTCTTTAACCTGGCCCTTTACTCCTTAATACCTGTTACCATAACACTCCCAGGAATAGCAGGTTTAATTTTAAGTATTGGGATGGCAGTTGATGCAAATATTTTGATTTTTGAAAGAATAAGAGATGAATTAAAAAGTGGAAATACATTAATAAGGTCAATTGATACCGGTTTTACGAGAGCTAATTCTTCAATTATTGATGGTCATATTACGACTTTAATTAGTTGTTTGGTTTTATTTATCGTTGGCACAAACTTTGTTAAAGGATTTGCGGCTACGCTAGGAATAGGAGTTATAATCAGTTTATTTACTTCTTTAAATTGTTCTAAAACTTTACTTAGATTTATAACAAGTTATCAATTTATTCGCAAAAAAAATCTTTATCTTGAAGGATTTGATAGTTCCTCTACTAGTAATAATGGTATAAATTAGATTATGAAATTTGCATATATAAATTTTATAAAGATCAAAAAAATCATCTGGTACCTTTCTTCATTTTTAATTATTTTGAGTTTGATTGGAATTATAATTTCTTGTTTCTATTCCAAAATCAATAAGCCAATTAATTTAGGAATGGATTTTGTTGGTGGTAATGAAATTAGAATAGAAAGAATTTGCAAAGACAGTTGTACTGAAATTACCTCTGACAATTTAATTGCAGATCTAAGGAAAACTTCAAAGGATAAAAATTTAATTAATAATATTAGATTACAGCTCCAAAATGAAAATAAATTAATCGCTGTAAGAACTCCATTCCTGACCTTGGACCAATCAGAGGAATTAATTGAAAATATTGATCAAGTAACAGGTCCTTTGAATTTTGATAGTAAAATCTCTAGATCAATAGGACCAAAACTAGGAAAAGATTTATTAATTAACGGAGTAATTTCATTATTTGTTGCTTTAATTGCAATTTCTATTTATCTTTCTATAAGATTTGATAGAAAATTTTCTCTTTTAGCTCTTGCAGCTTTATTTCATGATTTATTTATAATTTTTGGAATTTTTTCATGGCTAGGGATAATTTTTTCTGTTGAAGTTAATAGTTTATTCGCTGTTGCTCTTCTAACAATTGCTGGTTATTCAGTAAATGACACTGTAGTGATTTTTGATAGAATTAGAGAAAATATTAGAAATAATTCTAATTCTGATCTTAATTCATTAATTGAATCTTCAGTAAATGAATCTTTAAGGAGAACTTTATTTACAAGTTTTACTACTCTAATACCTTTAATATCATTGATAATTTTTGGTTCATATTCACTTTTTTGGTTCTCTATTGCATTAGCTTTAGGAATAATTATTGGAAGCTATTCAAGTATTTTATTAGCCCCTTCTTTTTTATTAAAAGACTAATTTGAATCCATGAAAATAAATACATATTTATTTTTGTTATTATTATTTATCTTTTTAGACCTTTCTAATGAATTAAAGATAATTTTTGATCACTTCACATTCAATGCCTTATATTTCGCAATCTTAAGTCATCCTTTATCTTTCTTTATGATTTTAAGTTATCCATATTTGAGGAAAAGCCTTTTAGGTATAAAAAATATTTAATCTTTATCTATTGTTTCTTTAATAAAAACTTGTATTACCACAGCCAATGGAAGTGACAATATAAGTCCGAGTGGTCCAAAAATAAATGTAAATCCAAATTGCGATATTAATGTTAGACCTGGCAATAAATTAGTCCTTTTTTTCATAATTGAAGGCATAATTATATAACTTTCAATATTTTGGATAACGATGTAAGAACCTAAAACTAGAATTGGTTTCCATAGATTATCTAATAATGCAATTGAGATTGGAAATATAGCGCTTATAACAGGCCCAATATTTGGGATTATATTCAAAACCATTGCAATTATTGCATTGGATAATGGATATTTAATATCTAATATTGATAAAATAATTAGTGAGAGAATGCCTACAGCTAAAGAGCTTATAGTCATTGATAACAACCAGTTTGATAGAGCAATATTTGATTTCTCAATTATATTTCTAAACTTATTTCTTAATGTTTTGGGTGTTATTGTTAATACACCTTCTTTGTATGAATTAGGTTCAATTGATATCATTAAACTTACAACTAAAACAAATATAAAACGTATAATCCCTGTTCCTAGATTTCCAGCTAAATTTATTATATTTACAAGACTTTCTTGTATTGCTTTTATTACTGTTGAACTATCTGGTAAAGATATAAAGTCATTTTTGATTTTTAATATATCTATTACATTTTCTGCATCTTCTCCATAAAGTAACTTATTTATTTTCTCTAAATTAGAATTAATCAAAGAGTCTATTCTCGTTAATGCATTGGGAATATCTATTAGAATTTCATTAAATTCTTTTACAAAAGGAGGTAATACGATAATTACAAATACAAGCAATATTAAAGATAAAAATATTATCACTATAAATAAAGCTAAAGGCCTAGGAATTTTTAATATCCTTTTTGCTTGATTACATAAATTGCAGATAATATTTGCAATCACAAGTGAACAGACAATAAGAAGGAAAAAATCTCTTAAACTCCAAAAAATTAATAAAAATATTGAAGTTACAAAAATTTTGAAAATAATTTGACTATTCAACTTTTAATGGAAACATTATTTCTTTTCAGAGTATCCTAAACCATTTGATTTAGCATAACTATTAGCAAATCTCATAAAGCGTTCAAAATCATCTTTATTTCTCCATGAATAAATAGCCTCAATAAAAGTTGGGCTACCATCAACAAATCTTGCTTTGACTTCTCTTGTGACTAATTCTCCTTCTTCATCAATCATTTTCATACCAGAGATTTCTCCGCTAGAAAGTTTCGACAAAGCTTGTGGCTTTTCAAAAATAAAAAAGGCTTGTCCAGTTGAGCCATCCTTTCCTCTTGTAAGTCTAATTTCAGGTACAACTGGTTCATTTACACCATCATAAAATTGTATTTTTGCTTCTTTAGTTGATGTCATAGATGTAAATATTTATTTAATTCTATACAAAAAAATTAGTCTTTGAAAATTCTATTATTTAATAGTATTTTTGATGATTTCTTTAATAATTTCGTTATCGTCTTTGCCTGTCATATCAATTTCTGTTAGTTTAACTAGATCACTCAATCCATACTCATAACACTTGTCATAATATTCAAGAACAGATTGACAAACACTATTCCAATTTTCAGAATCTATCGATTCAATAGCTTTTTTAGTTCTTTGTGGACCAAGTCTCTTTGAAATTCTATTAACAGAATTCTTTAATTCCTCTTTAGGAAAGATGCTATATGTTTTTATAAGTTCATTAATTCTTGTTTCTTTATTTTTTATTATTTCAATTCTTGGCGAGATTTTCATTTGTTTAAAAAATTCAAAAGGGATTCTACATTTTCCAATATTTCCACTCTCTGCCTCGACGTAAATGGATTTATTTAAATCAAACATTTCTAATTGTTCTGCTAATAAATTTTCAAATTGTTCATTTGATGGTTGTTTTCCCATTCCTAGGCCTCCAAATGTACTTCCTCTATGATTAGCAAGAAACTCTAAATCGATTACTTGATGATATTGACTTTGCATTTTTTTTAATATATTGGTTTTACCTGTACCTGTTTTACCTCCGATTAATGTAATGTTCTTTTTATTAGTAAAATTATTTAATACCCATTTTCTATATGATTTATATCCACCTTTAAGTGTTATTGATTGAAATTTAAATTTATTAAAAAGCCACTGGACACTAAATGATCGCATTCCACCTCTGGCACAATAAATTCTTAAATTTCTTATGTTTTTATCTGTCTTCGTATCTATTTCAGAATATTCTTTTTCAGCATTAATTATATCATCTAATAATTTATCAATTTTTTTTTCAACAATTTTTAATCCTTCAATAACAGCTTTTCTTCTTCCTGCATTTTTATATTTTTTTCCAATATATGCTCTTTCGTCATTATTAAAAAGAGGAATATTAATAGAATTTGGCATATTTCCTTTATAATATTCATCTGGACTTCTAACATCAATAAGAAGACCCCTAGATTCTCTAAATTCCTTTATTTCAAGACTTTTGAAATTCATAGGATTATATTAATACAAATTTTATTTCTTTTTTAATTAAAATGTCATTGCAAGATAAAAACAATAATGATAAGGATACAAAAGTTTTAATAAAAAATTTCATTTCTTCTAATCAAAGAAAAAGAAAGAATTTAATTGGCGAAATTGAATCTCGTATTGATTCAATTTTTCATCTTGGTAATGAATTATTTAAAGAAAAAGATAGAGATGGTGATGATTGGGGCCTAGGCTGGATATTACAAGTATTGAAAAAAAATAAACCTTCTTTTTTTAAAGATAAAAAATATGATAATTGGTTTCTGACTTATTCAAAAATAGGGATTGAATATAATAATTTACAACTAAACTTATTAGAACAAAATTATGAAGAAGCCGATAGATTAACAAGTTGTTATTTAAGAAAATTAGCAGGTAAAGTTGCTGAAAAAAGAGGTTATGTTTTTTATAGTGAAGTAAGAAACATGCCCGATATTGATTTGGTTTCTATTGATAGATTATGGAATATCTATTCACAAGGAAAATTTGGCTTTTCCACACAAGCAAGATTATTAAAATCTGTTGGAAAAAGATATGATTTATTATGGCCAAAAATTGGTTGGAAAATAAATGGTATATGGACACGATATCCTTCATCATTTTCTTGGTCATTAGAGGCTCCTGATGGTCATATGCCTTTAGTAAATCAATTGCGCGGTGTAAGATTGATGGACTCAATATTAAGACACCCAGCAATAGCCTCTAGACATGATAATTGTCTTTGATTAGTGACACATTAATGAGTTATTATTAAATAGAGTTTAAATTGTTAAGTCCTTTATGCAGGGCACTTCCACATTTGAATTGCACTCATCACTTCAATTAACAGATTTTGTTGATCAATTACTAGTACCCATAAAACAATCCAATCATATTTATTTATTAAAACTTGGACTTCACGAAGCATTGGTAAATGCAGCCAAACATGGAAATAATTTAGATCCGACTAAAATAATAAAAGTAAAAAGAATTATTACTCCTAATTGGTGTGTTTGGCAGATACAAGATGAAGGTTCAGGATTAGAAAATAAGAAAAGGAATTTTAAATTACCAGATCAAGTTGATTCAGTAAGTGGAAGAGGTTTGTATATTATTCACGAATGTTTTGATGATGTTAGATGGAGTCCTAAAGGGAATAGGCTTCAATTAGCATTAAAGAGATGATTTTCTATCAGGACAAGGTGTATCAACGTTTATACCTTTAAGCCATTTAATACTTTCTTCTAAATAGGCAACGGCATCATTTTCATTCTCACCTATTATTAATTGACACAAAGCTGATGAAATTAGTTCAGCAGCTCTAATATTTTTATTACTTTTAAACTTATGCCAATTATTATGATCTATTTTCAATCTTTCGTTTAAATCCTTTACACACTTATGGATTTCAATTGGCCAAGATTTCATTTTAATAAATATTTTAATTTATTTTATCGCAGACCAGACTTTAGTCATAAAGTATGACTTATTCTGAATATCTTTAAAACCAATATTCTCCATTTTAAGATCAATATCGTCTTTTATATAGTCACAATAAAAAGGTTCATGAAAATTTTTATAAAAGCCTTCCATTATACTAGTGAATTTTGGAGAATCTTTTATTTGTATTGAGTCCGCTAATACTAATATTCCGCCTGGTTCTAAAACTCTAAAAAATTCATTAAGTACCTTTTCTCTAACTGTTCTAGGTAATTCATGGAACAAATACACACAAGATACCGCTTGAAAACTGTCATTGCTAAATGGGAGGCTTTCAGCATTACCTTTTACAAGCTCAATAAGGTCACCTTCCAGATCTGAAATATGTCTACTAGCCTCTTTAAGATATGAATCAGATAAATCAATACCTATAATTTTTTCTTTAGAGAAAGCACCTCTTAACTGTTTGAGTGTTCTACCTGAACCTGTGGCTACATCAAGAATTTTTATGGCACTTTTCTTTCTATTATTAAAATTATTTAATCCCTCTTTCAAAGGCTTAATTATTCTTCTTCTCATTGAATTTGCAGTGCCATTAAACAGGATTTCAACTTGTAGGTCATAGATGCTTGCAGAAAAATCAGATAGATATCCGTCAGTTTGATGATGAAAATTTCTGAGGTAATAGTTTGGATAATTATCTTTTTCTATCGAATTAGGTAAATCATTAAAATTTTGCTTCTTTCTTCTTTCCCATGTATTTGGCATATCTAACCAAATTTTCGGATATTGCGTAAGGTATCTCAACCAAGGTTCATCGAATAATAATTTTTGAGGATAAATGTTATTTTCAGCATCCTTCCAGTCTTCTTCTCTAAGAAAATCCATAGATTTTTGGATCTCAAATAATAAGTTTTTATCAATACTAAAATCAGATAATTCATTATCTGGGGAGAGGAGATTCATTATTCTGCTACTGATTTCTTTATGAGCTAATCCAGCAATACTTTTTCCTTGTTGAAGAGTTTTATAAGCAATTTTTGTAATTGAATCTCGTGCCATAATCTTATATGTATATATTTATTTCAACAAAAAAAAAAACTTTTTGAGAATATTTTATCAATTTCCCAAAAAGTTTTATAAATAATTTAGATGCTTAATAATTATTATTTTTATTAAATCTAGGCATCATAGTACATAAAAAATTCGTGAGGATGAGGTCTTTGCCTAAGTTGCTGAACCTCTTCATATTTCATTTCAATGAAATTATCTATAAAATCATCAGTAAAAACATTTCCTGCCAATAGATAATCTTTATCTGATTTTAGAGCATCTAAAGCATCATTAAGTGAAGATGGAACCGTATCAATCCTAGAGAGCTCCTCAGGACTTAATTCAAATAAATCTACATCTACACCATCTCCAGGATCAATTTGGTTTTTGATTCCATCAATGCCAGCTAGAAGCATTACAGTAAATGAAAGGTAAGGATTTGCTAAAGCATCTCCTGATCTAAATTCTAATCTTTTCGCTTTAGGGCTTGGTCCTGTTAGTGGAATTCTGACAGCCGCTGATCTATTACCTTCAGAATAAACAAGATTAACGGGAGCTTCAAATCCAGGAACAAGTCTTTTATAGCTGTTAGTTGTTGGATTTGTAAATGCCAAAAATGAAGGAGCATGTTTTAATATCCCTCCGATATACCATCTCGCGGTTTGGGATAAATTAGCATACGTTCCTTCTCCAAAAAATAAGGGTTGTCCACTTTTCCATAAACTTTGATGAACATGCATTCCAGTACC
>CEUK01130177.1_pt1 | contig 22074 bp, 13 predicted proteins | sample 356451 | NCBI WGS metagenome assembly CEUK01 (sample SAMEA2622843, study PRJEB7988) | marine metagenome | isolation source: saline water (ENVO:00002010), including
CCGTGAAGCCACGGCTCAGGAGCATGAAATGCATGATGAGAACCGCACCTACCAGCCGATGGTCTGTGTTGTAGGATCCGGCTCCCTCATTCCAGGGTTCGAAGAAGCACTCCTCGAAGCGAAGGTCGACAAGGATGTTGATCTCGAACTCGCACCTGCTGATGCATACGGCGAAAAGGATGCAACCATGATTGAAACCATCAGCATCGACAAGCTACGACGTGCTGTTCGAGACCCGAACGCACTCTACCTCGGCGCTCCTGTCAACATCGGCGGACGCCAAGGATACCTCTCATTCCTCGCTGCTGGTCGTGCACGTATCGATTACAACCACCCAATGGCCGGAAAGGCGCTCAAGTACAACTTCAAGATTGTCAAGGTTGTTGAAGGAAAGGAAGAGAAGGTTGCTGCACTGCTTGAATCAAACACCGGTCACTCCGACTTCGGTGTCTCGTTCGATGGTGACGATTTGAACATCGTTATCCCACAAACCATGCTGTTCGACACCAACGCTGCTATGATGAAGTTCCGTCTTGTGACCGTTCTTCGTGATGCTGTTGACTGTGCCAAGGTTTCCTTCATCGAAGAACACGAACCTCGTGTCATTGCTGAAGAAGAAGAGTGAATATAGAGGGAAGAGATATCTCTCAGACCCTTCTCGCTGGAACGAGGGCGTAGCATGGCAACCATTGAGTCGATTGATGAAGTTCTTGCAACACATCAGCCAGCGCTCCCATCAACACGATTGTCGATGGTCGAGCAAACCTTGACCAGACTCCTGCTTTTTGTCATTCTTGGTGTCCTTCTCGGCTTGGTCTTGATGCCAGAGACCGTTTGGGACAATGGCCTACGTCCAATCATTTGGGAACCGATTCAACAAGATGCAGGTGCGCAAGGCGATGCAGGGTACTCGTATCAAAACACAGCCATCTACACGTTCGGACTTCTCGCCTCCGTTGTTGTCTTCCAAGCCTTGTTCCGTACGCTTCAGCTGCCTGCAGATGACAAAATGATGATCGCCCTTATCGCTTGGGTTTGTCTTGCACCCATCTTCCGTGTGCTCGAGGATGCTGACTTCTTCCCTTCATCCATCGACTGGCTCCTCATCTCTCCAATCATCCACCTTCACTTAGCCACATGGCTGATTGCAATTGGATTTGTATCCCATTTGGTCGGAAAGAGATGGGACGATGTTGGAGGGGACATTGGCGAGCTGAACATCCGCATGCGCATCGTTCCAATCCTCTGCCTAGCGCTTCTGTTCATGTGGGCGATCTTGTTCCGTCCCGGATACGCTGAGCACGATATGGGCTTGACTTGGGTCATTCTCGGTCTTGGAATCGGCTTTGCGAGCCTCATCTTCGCTTTCCACGCCACTCGTGAGTGGCCAACAATTACTCGGGGCTTACTCGCCTTTGCCGTCGGTGCCTGTTTCGTCGGATTGGGTCATTGGGCACAATTGGCTGCGACACCATGGCTCCAAGAATCAGGACGCATGCCCAACGATGTTGTCTTCTGGCCTGCATTGATCGTTCTCGGCATTCCTGGGCTTATTTGTGCTGTTCTCTATCGAATGGGCAAAGATGATGCTCGTCAACTCAAACTCACTGGATTTGAAGCAGGCGTTCTTCCAGAAGGCATCACAATCAAGTCATGGGAAGATGAAGAAAAGGTCGTCGCAAAGCATCCTATTGAACAACTCTCCAACAAGGCCCTGCTTGCTAGCCCATTGGTTCTTGCGATGGTGTTCGGACAGTTGTGCGACGGTTTTGCGACCATGGTCGGTATCGATTATTTCGGATACTCCGAAAAGCATCCCTTGAGCGATGCAGTAATCCAGTACGGTGGAGGCATCTCTGACAACATGGGCTGGGATGTTGAAGGCGCCTGGCTGTTTGCCATCGTCAAGGCTGTTCTGGTTGGAACCATCACGTACATCTTCGTCGAGATGCGTGTTGAAAACCGACAGAAGCATCTGCGTTTGCTGATCGTTCTCGCCGTTCTCATCGTCGGTCTCGCCCCAGGGATTCGTGACATCGGTCGATTGATGCTCGGTGTCTAAGCCCACGATGACTTGAAGGCTTGAACCGGAGTGGTCGGGATAGGTGGAAGCACATGGATCGACTACCGACACGAGTAAACAAAGCCGATCCTGATTATTCTGCTCGACGAGAGCACAATCTTGCTCTGATTGAAACGCTGCGTGAGCGTCTCAATCTCGTCCATCAAGGTGGTGGCGAGAAGTATGTTGAACGTCATCGGAGTCGCAACAAAATGCTCGCACGTGAACGTATTGAACGCATCATCGATCCTGGAACTGCGTTCCTCGAACTCTCGCCATTAGCTGCATACGACCTCTACGATGGTAGGGCTCATTCTGCAGGGATTGTCACAGGTATTGGCTGTGTTCATGGCCGGGAAGTTCTCTTCGTAGCCAACGATGCAACCGTCAAGGGCGGTTCCTATTATCCAATGACGGTCAAGAAGCACATTCGTGCACAAACGGTTGCTCACGAAAATCACCTCCCATGCGTCTACCTCGTCGACTCTGGTGGTGCATTTCTGCCTATGCAGGACGAGGTGTTCCCAGACATTGGCCACTTTGGACGCATCTTCCGCAACCAAGCACGAATGTCCGGAGATGGCATTCCTCAGGTTGCAGCCGTTCTTGGTTCCTGTACTGCAGGTGGAGCTTACGTGCCTGCCATGAGCGATGAATCGATCATTGTCAAAGGCAATGGTACCATTTTCCTTGCAGGCCCTCCACTTGTCAAAGCAGCAACTGGAGAAGTCGTCACTGCTGAGGATTTGGGCGGTGCTGAGGTCCACACAGCCCAATCTGGCGTTGCTGATCACTTTGCAGAGGACGAACCAGAAGCACTTCGCATGGTTCGAAACGTCCTCGAAAACATTGGGCCAAGAGAACTCGCTCCAGCAGCCTTGCAAGAACCTGAACCTCCTGCACATGACGTTGAGGACCTGCTCGGATTGATTCCAAGCGATAACCGAACACCGATCGATGTTCGTGAAATCATATCACGTATCGTTGACGGTTCCCGCTTCCACGAATTCAAATCACGTTATGGTACAACACTGGTGTGTGGTTTTGCTCACATCCACGGGCACAAAGTCGGTATCGTTGCCAACAACGGTATTCTTTTCTCTGAATCATCCTTGAAAGGGGCTCACTTCGTTGAGTTGTGTGGTCAGCGAGGCATTCCACTCGTCTTCCTTCAGAACATTACCGGTTTCATGGTCGGACAAGCCTACGAAGCAGGCGGTATTGCCAAGGACGGTGCCAAACTCGTTACAGCAGTATCGTGCGTAAACGTTCCAAAGTTCACCGTCATCGTTGGGGGTTCACACGGAGCAGGAAATTACGGTATGTGTGGTCGTGCCTACGATCCACGCTTCCTCTTCATGTGGCCAAACAGTCGAATTTCTGTCATGGGTGGTCCACAGGCAGCCGATGTATTGAGCACGGTAAAGCAAGACCAGCGAGAACGAGAGGGCAAGCCGCCAATGGAAGGCGAAGAGTTGGAGAACTTCCGTGCTCCAATTCTCGAGAAGTACGAAGTTGAAGGCTCGCCGTACTATTCCACAGCACGACTTTGGGACGATGGCATCATCGATCCACGAGACACTCGGGACGTCCTTGGCCTCTGTCTAGCCGCATCGAGAAACGCTCCTTTGCCCGAAGGAAGATACGGAATTTTCAGAATGTAAATTCCAATTGAAAATTTAAAAATGCAATTGAGGTTTTTGATATGAAAACGATGGAGAATCCACCACAAACATCCTTGATTCAACTCACCATTGACGGTAGTTGTGCCCGAATTGAGTTGGCTCGTGAGGACAAGTTCAATGCTCTTAACGTTGACATGATTACCGAATTGATCGAGGTCTTCGAGTGGACCAAAGAACGCAGTGCAGGTTACATCGATGCATTGGAAGATGCGAATGGTCAACCCTATCTCCGAACAATCGTTCTCTCTGGTCGCGGAAAGCACTTCTGTGCTGGAGCTGACATCAACATGATGCGTGATGCTGGAGCCAACACGCCAGAAGAGAACAGGAAAGACAGTGAACGTCTTGATCGTCTCTTCAACGGACTTTGGTCCCACCCATGTTTCACCATAGGAGCCATCCAAGGTGTTGCTCTCGGTGGAGGTGCAGGTCTCATCGCATGTTTGGATTACGTCGTTGCAACCGAGAACGTCCGTATCGCACTCTCAGAAGGAAAACTCGGTATTCTTCCTGCCGTCATTGGCCCCTACGTGTACCGTCGTGTTGGTTCAGCGAACTTCCGTCGATTGTCCATGCAAGCCAGTCGCGTCAAGTCCGAAGAAGCGCTACGCGTCGGTTTCATCGAACGGGTTGTTGAGCACGTGGAGGCATTTGATGATGAGATTGACTCCATCATTGCAGAAGTTCTCACAACGGGACCAAGTGCTGCAACACTAGCCAAGGAGTTGACACTTGGATTCGATCGATGGAACGATGATGATGAATCATTGCGTCGATGGACACTCGATTTCACCAGTCGAATGCGAGGATCGAGAGAAGGTCAAGAGGGCCTCTCTTCGTTCCTTGAGAAGCGTCCTGCCAATTGGAAACCCGAAGAGTGAAGGTGAGAAGATGATTCAGCGTGTACTGGTTGCGAACCGTGGCGAAATCGCCTGTCGCATCCTCCGTGCATGCCGAGAAGCAGGACTGTCAAGCGTTGCCATCTACGCTGAGAACGACCGAGAGGGTATGTTCCGTGAACTTGCAGACCAATCGGTTCTGCTTGAAGGTGATACGATAGCTGAGACCTATCTCAACGGTGCAGCCATCATCCAAGCGGCCAAAGATACAGGAGCAGATTCTATTCATCCTGGTTTTGGATTCCTTTCAGAGCGTGCAGAATTCGCCCAAGCGGTCATGGATGCTGGACTAATTTGGATCGGTCCATCGCCTCAAGCCATCGAACAGATGGGGGATAAGATGTCAGCACGTCAAATCATGAAGGCTGCAGGAGTCCCTGTTATTCCGGGTGTCGAGATAGAAGAAGAGGACGAATCGCTTGCTATGGAAGCCATTCGTAACGCAGCTAAGGAAACGGGCTATCCGCTTCTGCTGAAAGCAACTGCAGGAGGCGGTGGCAAAGGAATGCGTGTTGTCAACGTTCCAGAAGAACTGGAGAATGGCGCACAATCGGCTCGACGAGAAGCACTCGCAGCATTTGGCGATGGACGTGTCTACGTCGAGAAACTCTTGATGAAATCAAAGCATGTTGAAGTTCAAGTTCTCGCTGACACCCAAGGTCGATGCATCCACTTAGGTGAACGAGAATGCAGTGTTCAGCGACGTCATCAGAAGGTGTTCGAGGAAGCCCCATGTTCGACCATGACGCCATCATTGCGGGAACGTATGGGACAAGCTGCCGTAGCAGCCGCGCAGGCCGTTGACTATGTCGGAGCAGGAACGGTGGAATTCCTGCTTGCAGAAGACGAATCCTTCTATTTCCTTGAAATGAACACGCGTATTCAGGTCGAGCATCCTGTGACCGAAATGGTCACTGGTGTTGATTTGGTTCGAGAACAACTGCGTATTGCAAACGGCGAGCCGATGTCCGTTGACGAACTCAACATCCGTGGGCATTCCATCGAAGTCCGTCTTTACGCTGAGGATGCGACCAACAACTTCCTCCCAGCCATCGGACCTCTGGCAGTATTCCGTCCGCCTACAGGGCCAGGAATACGCCTCGATACAGGTGTTCGTGAAGGAGACGAAGTTACACCTCATTACGATCCAATGTTGGCGAAACTGATCGTCTTCGCTCCAACACGTGAAGAAGCATTGCAGCGCATGCGTCGTGCATTGGATGAATTCGTTGTACTTGGAACAACCACGAACATCGGTTTCCTGCGAGATCTCTGCGATGTACCCGAAGTTATCTCGGGCGATACATACACCTCAATGATCGACGATCTGTATCCCAATGGATATCAGTTCACACCACGAAAAGAAGACCTCGATGTCGCTCTGATGACGGCAGCCGTTGCAGAAACAACAGGCATGCATCGAACGACCGTTGCATCCTCTCAAGGCTCAGTTGGCATTGCAAGTCCATTCCAAACGCTCAACAGGAGGTATCCTTGATGCAGCATGAATTCCGTTACGCTGGTGAGACATACGACGTCTTGCTTGAGCGTACGCCAAAAATCTGGACATTTGCCAACCATTGCGCTCATCCTCGCGAAGATGGACGTATTCGCATTTACTTCGAAGACGGAAGCAAAGCGTGGGCACACGTAGCGAAAGTTGGTGACGTATGGTGGGTCCATCACTCGGGTCGAATCTTCACCATGGAGCGCATTGAGGCTGGAGCAAGCAGCGATGAGCATCACGGAGGACTTGTAGCACCGATGCCTGGGGTCGTTCTCGAAGTTCTCGTTACCGCAGGCGAATCCGTCGAAGCAGGACAAACGCTCATGGTCCTTGAAGCGATGAAAATGGAGCACAGAATCGTCGCATCAGAAGATGGTACAGTCACATCGGTTCACTTCAACGCAGGCGATCGTGTCGAACAGGGAGCCAATCTCCTCGATGTGGAAGCAGCTGAATAATCAGCACCATCGGCCATGTTCGATGATGGAATCATCAACAACATCTCCAGCATAGACATACGTCCAAGCCCAAACGATGCCTTGTTCGGTTTGAACTTGGACAATGGTCCGATCAAACAACGAATCGTTGCGACCAAATCCGAGGAAGCCCTCGATGGAATCCATTCGCTCCAAGCATGCTTCAACGTTTTCAAGTTCCATCAGCTGGCCATGAACCACGCCATCTCCCAGTTTCATCCCTGGATAGTCTCCTAGATGGTGAAGATGACCTCGTATGGATGCTTGATGTTGCGAACGGACGTACGGTTCGAGTTGAGTGAATCGACTCTGTCCTGACATCAGGGTTCCATAAACGAACAAATGGTTGATTGTGGGTGTATCAAACCTATGTTGCATAGCCATGTCTAGTCCATTGGTTGGTAGCCCACGTTCATGAAGTCCATTGTGAATTAAGTCATGGTAAACATCTGTTGGGCGTTGAAATCCTGGTTTTTTCTTCTCGTCGCAAACAACGAATGTCACGGCTTCATGCAATTGGCCATCCGATCCGATGACAAGCACGTTCTTCTCCTCGTAGTACCATGGAGCACCCTCTTTCGCAACAAGCGTTGACCATGCATCCTCATTGACATCAAACAAGGCGCCCGGTGTGGCATGGTATGCATCGATTGGTACAACATCTGCAGCTCCACCCTTACGTCCTCTGGAATGATAGTGAAATTTGAGATGGTGTCCTACGAGCCAAGCAGGTTCTCGTTCTCTGAGTCCATCTGGATGTGCACTCTTCTTCTCGCAATACTGAACCCAATCGTTCCAATCGAGATTTGATCCATAGCCAAAATACAGTCGATTTTGTGTCATTTTGCCCCGCTCCTGAGAGCAGTAGTCTGTTAGTACTTATTAATTCTACCACGTACATGGTTCAAGAATCTCTTGGCCTTGCATGTAAGATCGCAATACGTCAGGAATACGAACACGACCATCCTCGAGTTGATTTTGCTCGATTATGGCTACGAGAGCACGTGACGTAGCCACGGCGGTCGAGTTGAGTGTGTGCACCATCGGTTGATTTGGATGGCCAGGCGTACCGTAGCGAATCTCAAGACGGTTGGCTTGATAATCCGTACAGTTTGAACAGGATACGATTTCTTTGAACGCCTTTGCTCCAGGCAACCAAGCCTCAAGATCGTACTTCCTTGCTGCAACCGTCCCCATGTCACCGGTGCAGATGTTGACCACTTCGTAGTGCAAGCCAAGTGCATCCCAGAGGTCAACACAGTTTTGCAGTAATTCCTCATGCAGTTCCCAAGACGTTTCAGGTGTTGCAATGATGATTTGTTCAACTTTCGTGAATTGATGAACACGCCAAATACCACGATCGGATTGGCCATGGGCACCGACCTCTCGACGGAAACAGGATGAGACACCAACGATCTTTAGTGGAAGAAGTTCCTCAGGGATTGTTTCTTGCATGTACATCGCAGTGAGTGGGTGCTCGGATGTTGCAATCATGTAATAGCCATCAGGATCAATACCGTACATCACCGTCTCAAAGTCTGACAAATCGGTGACACCTTCGTAGGCAGCTCGATTCATCATGACCGGTGGTTGAACGAAGGTGAAGCCACGCTGTTGAATGAAATCAACCGCATAGGATTGCAAAGCCATCTCTAAGCGTGCTAAATCGCCTTTGAGGAAATAGAATCGACTTCCTGTAATCTTAGCAGCACGTTCCAAATCCACCCACTTGTTCTCTTCAATCAACTCGTTGTGCGTCTTTGGTTCAAAGTCGAAGGATGGCTTTTCACCGTGCAGTGAATGCTTGGTGTTGCCCGATTCATCAGCACCAGATGGAACGTCAGGATGCAAGAGGTTTGGAATCGACATACGTACAGAATCACGTTCAGAAAGGAGTGCATCGGTCTTCTTTTCCATTTCAGAAATTTGTGCCCCGAGATCGGCCACTTCCGAGAGTATGCGCTGTGCTTCGGCTTCATCACCTGACTTCTTGGCGGCTCCAATTCCACGTGCAGCCTCGTTCTTTTGACGTCGTAATTCGTTGGTTTCTCGAAGCATCAATTTCCATTCAGAATCGAGCGCAAGCACCTTGTCGATGCTGTCGTGAGGAAGACCTCTGCGATCGTGGTCTGCACGAATCTTCTCAACCTCTTCACGGAACACTTGCATATCCAACATGTTCAATCACCTAGAAACTGATGTTAAACTGGAACATCGCCGTACCAATCGTCAACAAGCCACCAACAATGTAGCCGAGAATAGCACCACCATTCAACAACGGAAGGCCCGCTTGAGCCTGTCCTTTGCCGACGTAATACATGAGAATTGAATACCCAATGAGGCTGCCAACAAGTGTGGTCATGGCCATGATGAAGCCATTGTCACCTCCAACATACTGCAGGGTGGACAACACCAGCATCCCTGGGAAGATAACATCCCCAAGCCCCATGAGCATTGCATCGTTGCTCTTTGCAACGACACGTTCACGAGGGGCCTGTTGTACTGCACCACCCGGAGTTTCTTCAGGCGCATCGTGAACAGTGGTTCGCTCCGTACGCATGGAATAGTCAGAATCCTGAGGGGCAACCAACAGAATAGGCAAGTTGAGATTCATCATCGTATCAGCGAGGTCGAGCATGTGCTTCGATTTGTACACCGCCCAAGCATCGTACACAGCTGCAGCAATCATGAACACCATGATCAACGTTGGAACGAACGAAACACCAAGCATGACGATGACACCGCTGCCAACAAGAATACCAACCGTGTTGACAACGTACCATTCACTGTGTACATAGAGGAGAATCATCAGTAAGAGACTAAACAAGATACTAACGATGGCAGGTATGTCTTCGATGACAATACCCCCAACCAAGAACATCGATGCATCCACAACGCCTGATGAAGTCGCATAAGATGCATTGACCCTTTCGCCTTCTCCAGTAATGTAAGATGGATTGACTATTGTGGCATAGAAATGAATGGTGTCATTCTCGATATCAGAAACTGTTTCTCCGAAGGCGACTGCAACATCTGAACCTTCTTCGACATCAATAATTAACTTCTGAACCATTGATGAGCCATAAAGCAGTCGTGCATCTACGTCGGTGGTAACCAGCAACTCAGTGTAACCTGTTGCATCAATGTCTGTCAGGCGAACGTCTCGAATACCGCTGGCAAAATTGTCGATACTCACACGTGATTCCCTCGCAAACACTTCTTCATCAGTCGGCGAGTAGGACCACGACAGAATATCCCCATCATCGGTCCCAAGTACGATAAGTTGTTGATTATCGCTTGACTCTTCCATTGTCACATCGGCTACGTTTGAGTAACCCACATCCGCCGAGGAAAAGCCTGCTTCAGATTCGGCATGAATCAGAACTTGAACAGGCTCATAGAGATCATCGCCCTCCACAAACTTCGCACTCTCGTTGAGGAGAACAACCCCGGCATAGGCTTCAGTGATAATCAACAGGTGCTTGTTATCAAGGAGTTCTGCTTCAACAAGCTTAGATGTCTTCATTTCGCTCGGAAGTTTCCATGTAGCCTGTTTGGTCATCACGTTAGGGGCATCAGGGAATGTGTTGTATCGATGAATGTTATCTGTACCGTCGATGATATAAACAGCGTCCTCTGTTTCAGTTGCTATCGCACAACCGAATTGAAGAATGGATTGTACATCTCCATTTCCATCAATCTCTAGACATTGGTAGGTGGATTCGATTGCACCGTCTGAGAGAGAGAGGGTACGAATTGACTCACCATTGGAGATGGTGACGGTGTCTGGGCCAGGGACAACAATGAGTTCGACCGATTCGTCGACAATCGCCCCATGGACGAATTCTGTAGTCCAAACAGGCTCATCCACTCCCCATTGCATGAGGCGAACGGTGTTGATGAGTTCCCCAGAATCGTAGCTCTGCATAGAATCGATGTATTGATCCATCCCAATTTCTGTGATGTAAGTCGCGTTTGTTTTTTCATTTGAATCGTACTCAAAAGGAGTCACGCTATCATCGACCATTATCTGGTGCGCAAGGGGGACGTTTGCATAGAGCAGCGCAATGAAGAGTATACCCATGATCCCGTATTTGATAACCCATTCTTTCTTGTATTTTGCAAGCATCAAGATTGCCGCTGTGAAGATAAAAATCATGATGAGTTCCAGGACAATGTACCGTAGTTGTGAGGCGCCTGCTTCGCCAAATGCCTGCAACCCTGCTTTATCGTACCAAGGACGAATGTACATAGCTAGGAAGATGGTTGCTACGAACATCCCCGCCATCCCAATCATCGATGGGAGTTGACGGCGAAAGTCTCCTGCAACGTCGCTCATAGCACATCCAGACAGGAACCACATTTGAGCGCATCGACGGTTGCAGAGACAATTGGCGCATCGCTAGACCTATGAGAACCAGCCGCAAGGGCGGTGCGAGGTCGATGTCAACAAGCGTCCGTGAATGGCTTGCTCAGAGCAAGAAGCGAGGCATGGAGCTCGGTCTTGAACGTGTATTCAAGATTCACCAAGCATTGATTCAATCAGCATACAATGCGACCATTGTTCATGTCGCAGGGAGCAATGGAAAAGGAACGCTCTGTGCAACTCTTGCATCTTATATGCATCAATTGAATCAATCCACAGTTCTGTTCACTTCTCCGCATTTGGTCCGAATCGAAGAACGCATTCGCCTTGACGGTCATCCGATCTCAACGCAACAATTCGATGCATACCTCTACGATATCATGGAAATTGAATCTTCTATGAGTGAACAGTTAACCTTCTTTGAAATCACGTTCCTCGTTGCTTGTCTTTGTGCTTCAAGAAACAATGTCGATGTGTTTATTGTCGAAACGGGACTTGGTGGACGCTATGATGCGACTCGGATTTTGCCAGCAGATGTGAGTGTCGTCACCTCGCTGAGTCTTGAACATCGAGACATTCTTGGCAATACGTTGGCTGAAATTGCAGGAGAAAAGTCAGCGATTGCACGACCAGGTAAGCCATTGATTGTTCGTTTGGTCGATGATTCAGCAGCGATAGCTGCGATTGAGTACGAAGCAAAACATGCGGGCCGAGTTGAACTTGGAGAGGCACATGGTGCTGCATCCGTCGAATGGATATCAATCCCTGAGGAAGCGTCCTTCGATCAAGAAGCAACCCTCCTTGCACAAGCAACTTTGCAACGTCTCAACGTGGATGCGGAAGGCCTGCAAGCATCGCAAAATTTGCTGAATTGGCCAGGCCGTTTCCATGAGATTCCAGCACCATGGGATGGTTCCATACTTTTCGATGCAGCACACAATCCGAGTGGATTGTTGCGAATGCTTCCACAGTTGCAGGCTCGAATTGAACAAGAATCATCGTGGACTTTGGTGTTTGGATGCACTCCACAACACGATTTGACCTCATTTGCAACTCCTTTAATCGAACTTTGTCATCAATACCCACCCGAATCAATGGTTCTCACAAAGCCACAACTCGGACGCTATCCTGGTGTTGAATTGGAAGCGTTGCGTGCCTTGAATTGGCCAACCTCATGCACCATCTTTGAGCAGGAGGGCGCAGCATCATCCAGCCATTGTTTGAACCAACTTCAGCCAAGGTTCACATTGGTCATTGGGTCTCTGTATCTTGTTGGAGAGATGTACGATGCCTTGGGTTATTGGGGGACAGAACACATGGAGTTGTTCCCTGCAAAGACTCAAAGGGATGAAGCATAACCCAGAGTTGGTCAAGATGGGTTCGAAGTGGGATGTACGATTTCTTGAACTGGCCGACCACATCAGTTCGTGGAGCAAAGACCCCTCCACCAAAGTAGGTTGCATCATTGTTGGTGCTGACCGAGAAATCCGCTCGACCGGATTCAATGGCTTTCCTCGAGGTATTGATGATTCAGAGGAACGACTCGCAGATCGGGAAGAGAAATACCCTTTGATTTGTCATGCTGAAGAGAATGCGATTATGCATGCAGCACGGGTTGGTGTCTCACTCAAGGATTGCACGGCCTATGTGACATGGCCACCATGCACTCGCTGCGCACGTTCGTTGATTCAGGCAGGTATTGTCGAAGTTGTGTATGCAGGAACCGACAACATTCCAGAGCGATGGAAGGAAGACTTTACTCGCTCAACCAACATGATGAAGGAAGCAGGAATCAAACTTCGAAACGTCGAGTTTGAGTGATTAGCCCCAGAATCGACGAGTACGTGCGTACTCGATTTCTGCATGGTGAATGGATTGAAGCAGGCTTTCAACGTCGCTGTTGTGACCTTTTCGAAGAATACGTTGTGCTGTTGCTTCACCAACACCACGAGCCATGAGACAGACGATAGCATGGAATCCGTGTGTTTTCACCAAGGAAGCGTTTCGAATCATTCGGTTTCGATCGCTTTCTTCTTCTGAGGCAACCCATCCTTCGAGCATTTTCTCGAGGCCTTCACGGGCGCAAACCAACATCTGTCCTTTGCACGAGATGCATTCTTTCGGATTCTTCAATTCAGGATAGCGTTCAACACGGAAGCGTCGAATCGCCCGACATTTGAGGCAGCACAAGACGGCACGTTCGTTCATCAACCGCAAACGAAGTTGAGCACGTACAGCTTCATTGTCCCAATTTGGAAGCAACAAGTCGCGTTGGCTTCGGTCGGACAGGCCAAGAGGTCCCGGTGGTGTGACGATGACATCAATCAATCCTGATTGGATACCTCGTAGGACGTCTTTCGCACCTTCAATATCCATACGTTCGAAGTAGAGTTTGTTGAGAACCTCTTCGAGAACGATGGTTCCTCGATACTTACGAACCAAGGCAGTGAGGTTGATTTTTCGAGGGTCAACACCATGTTGAAGGATTCCAAACGTCTTCGCGACTTGGGCAAATCGCCATCGAACTTGACGTGAATTCGGCAACGTTACCGAGAGCAGCCCCTCAATCCCATCAGCAGGGAGTTCATTCAACCAACCGATGACCTGTTCTGGTTCTATGTCCGCTCCAGAAAGATGGATTCGTGTCGCTTCAACGAGCAAACCACCCCATCGGCCGGTTTGAGTTGATGCCATGGCAAGAAGGAGATGACCAATGGTCTCGTTGATGAGTGTCCCTTGGCAGATGTTGATGACGAGTGCTTCTGAACGTCGCTCAATCGTGATGGTTTGCTGATCGGGAAGTGCTTCGGTTGCATCGATGTGTCGCGTGATGGTGTCTGCAAGCAATCCGATGGCCTCACCATCCAGTGGATACGATGTGAGTGGAAGCCCATCGTTTGCAAGCAGTCCAGCAACATCGAGTTCATCCGTTTCCTTCGCTTCAATCAAACCAAAGTCTTCTGCAATCAAACGTCGTAAGCGACCGATGTTTCGTGCAACGATGGCAGGAACAGGAGGTAATTCACCGACCCATGTGGGTGCTTCTCCCTGCATTGAAACTGGGGCGACCAAGACTTCGCTTTGTTCGGGATCAGCATCGACGATGGTCCATGTACGGCCAGCCATGACGAATTGGCGAATTCGACCGTCTTCTTCTTCACCACTTCCGTTCAGTTCGAGAACGAACGCTTCGTCAACGTTTCCGATGGTCCTACGTGTAACGACGTCGCGAACACGGTAGGATTGCTTGTCCGGAATCATCGAAAGGTGATGCTCAACCCAACGACGTGTTCGCCCAGCTGAAGCAAACCATCCATCCTTGAATTCCTTCGGAACATTCATTCGCATGCCTTTGTATTCAGCAGGTATCTCATCATCCGATACATCGTATCGAGGCAACTCCTCTGGCCACGATTCACCATCTGGGAGAGCTTCTTTGGCTGTGAGATAGAGGTGTTTCGGCCATCGATACCATGGAGTCTCATTTGGGTTGAGCGAATACTTCAGTAACCATCGATCGGAAAGGACAGCAAGGACATTCTCCGTATCCTTTCGAGTCCAATCTGCGAATTGGTCGGTTTGTGAAAAGATCTCGTGCACATCATCGATGCGGACGACCTTGAAACTGTGAGCCATGAGCATGATTTGATTCGCTGCAATACTGTAGGGTCGGTGACGCCACTCAACGTCCTCGATTGCACCAAGATGCGAGCGATGAGCTACGACAGCGGATTCTGCAATACCATCGGTCTCCCATGCCAACAAATGGCCCCGACCAATGCCTCCGATGCGGTGGTCTGCTCGACCAACACGTTGCAACATACGGTCAACAGATCGTGGACTTTCCAATTGTACAATCTTCCGAATCGAGCCAACGTCGATACCCAATTCGAGACTTGATGTGCAAATCAGTGCCTGAAGTGTACCGTTTCGGATGTTTTCTTCCATCTCTTGCCGGGTCTCAGCAGCAAGGCTGCCATGATGGACACCAATCGTAAGTTGTGGAGCCATCGTTTGCAATCGTTGAGCGACGGTTTCTGCAGCATTCCTGCTGTTTACAAAGACAAGGCAAGGAGGATCTTTCTCGATGATTTCACTCAACAAACGGAAGGTTGCATGAGCCCTCGGAGAGAGTCGCATCTCCATGGCTCCAACCTCGTCTTCTGTTAATGGAGGCGCTGTTTCGACGGTCAAGACCGTTGTACGTTCTGCAGGAGCCAAGATCGGTTGACACGAGCCGTTGGAGATCCAAGAAGCAACATGGTCTGGATTGCCTACCGTTGCAGAGAGGCCAACTTTTTGCAAGGTTCGACCACACAAGGCTTCGAGTCGCTGCAATCCGAGACGCAATTGCCAACCTCGTTCACTGGCAGCCAAATCATGCACTTCGTCAATGATGACAGCTCGGACCGATGAGAGCATGGCTCGCAGACGATGACCCGTGAACATCAGTTGGAACGTTTCTGGTGTTGTCACCAGAAGATGAGGTGGACGACGAACTTGGCGAGAACGTTCGCTCGTTGGCGTATCTCCATGTCGAAGAGCGAAACGCAAGTCGAGCGCTTCGCTCAATTCAGCCAAACGGCGGTCGACGTCGCGATTGAGCGCACGAAGCGGAGTAATGTAGAGAATGGATAGGGGTTTCCAATCTTCCGTTTTGCATCGATGAAGGAGAGGCAAGACGGCTGCTAGGGTCTTTCCAGAACCTGTTGGAGCGACCAACAAGCGTTCTCTACCATCGATCAATTCAGGAATGGCTTGTTCTTGGACGGGCGTTGGTTTCCAGTCACGTTCTGCAAGGAATTCTTGCAGTTGATGATGAAGCAGGGAAAAAACATCCGACATACTCTCCCCACCCCCGTGGAGATGCGTGTCTGCCTACCCTTCTTGAGGATTTGTCATTGGATGGGACTCAGTCATCGTCCTCATCGTAGTCATCATCATCGAAGTCGTCGTCCTCATCGTCCCAGTCGACTTCTTCGTCCTCAGCAAAGGCGCCATCACCGAGATCGACAGCAGTTCGGCTGGCAACGGTTGCCACAAGAACCAGAATTAGGATGGTTGAAACAGCGAAAATCCAGGCGAGTGGATGCTCACGAGGTGAGTCCAACCAGCCGAGATATTGTCCATAGGCGATGTTGATGTCGTGTTCTGCTGTGTTGTCGTTGTCGTTGACTTCGACCAAGACGTTACCATAATCAACTTCAACACGGACACGATCGACGTTTTCAACGTCCCAATTGACCGTGACTGGAATGCTTTCTCCAGCTTCAATACCTACGATGGCTTTGACATCGAATGGGTCTTCAGAGTCACCAGCAAAGAATGCTACCTTGAATTGCGACGTTGTTGGTCCACCGTTGTTGATGACAGTCGCCGTGATTTCGACATCGGTTCCTGGAGACACGTGATCGTCAGAGACCGTGATCGACTTCACACGCAATTCAGGGCCAACAGCACCGAGGCGTACCCATTGGCGCTCAAAGTCCGTATCATCAAAGGCCAATTCGGGGATTGGACTCGCTTCAGAGTTCGAAACGACAGGGAACTGGTTTCCAGCAGCGTCCCAGCCTGTTACATAGAATCCGACGAAATCACCTGCTTGTGGTACAATGCTTCCACCTGCTGTGATGTCAACTTCGCCTGTCCAGTACACGGTTTGACCATCCTGCTGCATGCCGAGAAGAGAGGATCCGGCACCGATGGTTACGGTACGAGTTTGGTCTCTCATGACCCAGTGAATCATTTGTTCAGAACCGGTTAGGTCGGCATCTTCTGAACCTTGGAATTCAACATAGATGGACGTTAAATCGTTGGATGGAGATACATCGATAACGTTCAATGGAGCCATTCGACGAACTACACGAGGTGCAGCATCATCCACAATCACTCGAAGTGTCGTCGAAACGAGAGTTCCTGTCATGTCTTCGCCGCGACCAGGGATGTTGGCGATCGAAATCAAACAGGTACGTGTTGGGGAGGATTGCAGGGATTTGGCTGAATCCAGTGGTACCTCGATGAGGTATTCACCATCCTCAGTCAGGGAACCATCGCTCCACAGCTTCTCACCATCGAAGACTTCGACCAAGATTCCAACGTCTCGTGGCGCAGGTACGTTGCTACCTTCGTAGACCACTCTTCCACTGAAGGCGAGGCGGTCGTCCTTGCGTACACGTGTACCGTCAGCGACAGGACCTGTACGGGGCTCACTCACATCCTCTACAACATAATCTGTTGGAGAGAGTGTGAAATCGTTCTCAACTCGGAAGGTATGTTCCAAGATGAGCAATTCCCTGTCTTCGGGGGAGCCACGTTCTTTGAACAGCAAGGCAAGGTCGCCCATTTCCTCATCTGGCCAGTCCCATGCAAAGACGAAGTTGTAAGTGACGATGATCCATGGTAGACCTGATTCATTCGTTGTTTCTCGCATCGAACTGCTTGGCAGGAGGTGGATGTAGTCGCTCTCGCTCCAGAACGAGTTGTTCAAACCGGAGTAGGAAATTCGTTGTGCGTCTCGGCTCGGGTTTGGTCCTTCAAAGTCGAAAACGAGCGAAATATGTTCGAAATCAATGGCCGTATTGGCATCTATGAACCCAACGGTAATCGATTGTTCAAGACCTGCAAAGACAGGAGCATCATCGGTGTGTCCAACCCATTCAAGTCCAGTGAAGATGGCTGCCGAATCCTTTCGAGTTTGGAAGGTTGCATCATCAAAGCTGAACCCTGGGCCTGAATTGAGGTTGTAAAGGACACCCTCATTGTCGTATTGGGTGTAATAGACTGGGTTGCCTGCTTGGTCTCCACCAGACCAGTAATAGGACACACGTCCCATGTTTGGATTTCTGGAGTGGTCGATGGTTGTCATGAACCACTTGGTTTTACTCTGGCTCATGTTGGTGACGCGCTTACTTGCGTACTCATGCTCATCAGCGATACCGTTGCGGTTGAGGTCGTGATCGGCTTCAACCCAATACATGAGTGTCAATTCCATCGGAACACCTACTTCATCGTGAACGAGGATTTGAACATCTTGCTGGTTCACACCCGCTTCGTAGGAACCATCGGCTGGGAAGACAGCACGACGCTCAGGTGGTGTTGCATCAACACGGAAGGTTCGACTCCAATCCGAGTTTGGTGCCATAACGTGTGTTGGATTGCGTTCATTGTACGTCTGAACTTCGTAGTTCAAGCCATCAGGAACATCGATGTTCGGTGTGACGACACTGATGAAGAACGAACCGTTGATGTTGGTGGTGTCCCTTGCTGTTGACTCGACCCATCCATTGCGTGAAACACGGACGTCAAAGGCGCTGTCAAGCGGTGCATCATCGGAATCCATGAACCACATAGCTCCCTGGAAGTGGAGTGTTTCACCCGCAGCAACCCAGGCATTGTTGGGCACATCATCTCGAACAAGGGCACCCTCGTTGTCACGTACCTTCATCCATCCAAGTCCAAAGGTTCGATTGACGCGAAGACCTTCTTCGCTGTTTAGATCGAGTGGTGAGAAACCAGCCGATCCGCTGTCATCAAGGCACCCTGTCCTGAACCGGACATTGTTTTGGTCTGGGAAATCGCTCGTGATACGGAACATCCAGTGAATTTCAAGGATGCTGTTGTTGAGGATGGAATAGGAGTTTCCATCCATGACCACATATCCATCAGGGTCGTTTGGTGAAGGGAAGATATCACCATCTTGCCAAAACATGGTTGGATTGGATGCGGAGGATGCCGTCATGAGCGTTAGGGTTGCTTCACGAATCTTCGTCGCACTTTCCCCAACAATGTGGCGAGTGACCACTTCATATGGTTCGGTGCGCTCGTGCAGGATTTCTCCTTCTGGAATGTCGATTTCGAGGTTGACGGTCTGGATGGTATAGGTTACACTGAACGAAGTGAGCGTAAGAATTCCGCTGCTATCAGAAACCAAATTAATTGGAATATCTACGTAACCACGGCCTGTTCCTGGAATTCTATCATTAAACCCTTTGATAATGGCGTCTAATTCATTTACGGCATCGATGGTCTTTGTTCCAACCAATGGACCGTTTTCCTTCCAGGCCTGAGTTGCTGTTTGAGGTGGACTAAACTCTTCAGGAATATCCCATAGTGACTCGTCAATTTCTGGCTCGTCAATCTCAAAACCTGGGTTTTCAGGAGCGTTGCTGTGTACTGCAACTTGGATGTCTTCCAATACAGGTGCGAAAGCAGAGTTGCTCGTCGAGAACGATACTCGCAGGCACAAATATCCGTAACTCGGGGTCGTGAAGGCCTTGGTCGATCCTGATTGTCCAAAGGAGGTTAAACCGCTGCTACAGAGGCTTGAGGTACTTCCACCGAGTTGTACGGAGATGGAGGTGCTTGCTGGAATGGTTGCATTGTAATGAACGGTCGCAGCAACATACGACGGGAAATTACCCGTGCTATGATAGTTCGAACGCACGTAGAAATTTCCGCTACTGTAGTAATTCGTGGTGTACTGAATTGTCACTTGGTCAAGAATTGGGGTAGCGGTAGAGGTTCCGTTGAGCGTTGCTCGCCAAGTGATTTTGTTGCCACTGTTTGCGAACGTTTTGGTCGAACCAACTCGAATGGACTGCCACGTTACCCCATCATCGTTGGAGACATCGATGTCGATCGACGTTCCAGTCGGTATGTAACCGATTGCACTTTCAAGTTTGATTTGGTCAACGGACCGGGTTGCAGTTGTGGTTTTTCCATAGACCGTGGTTGAGGTTGATGTCGGCGTTCGGCTGTCTGTGACACCACCATCGCCCCACATGTGGATTTTTCGAGCTACGGTGTTGCAGTAGGATGTGTGATAGCATGAGTAGTAGATTTTGCCATCATCATCGATTTGTGTTATACCATAGTGGCCACCGTTCGGCATTTCTTGCACGCCCATCTTGGTAATGCTGAACCCGTTCAAACTGAAATGGTGGTGACGGGATCCCTGGACGTTGTACTCATTGAGAATAATACGGGGAAGATCAACAACCAAACCGGAGTTCTGGTTTCCTGCTATCGAAGTCGTCTTGTAGTTGTAATCTGCTGCAGTACCGAGTGACCATGTTGAGTTAATCGACCTTGGGTTGCTAGGATTAACCTCCATAAGGTATCGGTTGTAGGTTGGATAGGTTGAGGAATCATAGTAACTGACAAACATCTTACCCGTGTCGTCATCGAAGTCAACCCCGGTGAGGTAGTAGGGGTATCCATAGTTGTAGTAAGCGGAACATTGCCAACGGTGCTGGTCAACAACGCCATCTGGAGGGTTGCTCGTGTCAATTTTTTGATATTCCCATTTTGCGAGAGTGTAGTAGGAATAAGAGACGGTCCAAATGTTTCCGTTTGGATCAACGGCTGCATCGTACCAGTAACTTGAGACTTGCGATGTACATCCAGACGTGCTGATACTGGCTGTACCGAGCAATGCGCCGGTTGTTGCATTGAATCGTTGAATGGATGGGGCAGTGTACATACTGGTGCTTGAGTATCGTGTGGCATGGATTTCATGCTCAGAAACTGGGACGACAATTCCACGGTAGTTCCAAGATGCGCTTGAGGAAACCGAGAGGTCGTTGAACTGCTTTGTGACACTGGTGTAGCCTTGGTCACCAAGAGCGACGAATTGACCGGTTGCATTGATGGTCGCTGAATTCGCTGCAGAAAGTTCATTGCTGTTGCGGAAATTCGCTACGTTGTTGGTTGGGTTCCCGCGAAGCGAGATTTCATCGTTGGCCGTTTCCAAATTGGTGCGTGAACCGTATTGGAAGGATCCCGTTTGCTTGCTCGACCATTGACCTGTACCGACGCCACCGAAGTCGTTGTTGTTGGTGAAGTTGCTCCATGTCGTGGTACTCGCCTCACCGAGGAAATTGAATTGCGCCGAAGTCACCTCAGCTCCAAACGGGAACGTGATGACACCAGCAGACCCAGTCCCTTGACCGTTGAATGTGTGCGTGTACGAGGTTGTACCTCCTTTGAACTGTGTTTCAGTCGTCGCAGATGAAGCGAGTGGCGCCATCACTGAAATGAAAAAGATGAGAACAAGAAATACTGCCTTACGCATAGTGCACACACCCACTATCGCAAACTATCCCTCCTAAGCATATCAACGCATCGGCTCGTGGTCACAGCACAGTTTTCCGTAACCATCTTGAAGAACGGTGTTCATAGGTCCTCTTGGGGGGAGAACATGGCAGGTGTATTTTCTCGATGGTGGGCGGCTCAGCATGGGCGTCAATACTCGATTCTCACGACGTTTTTTGGAGCGTTTATGATTCTGTTTTTAGCAGGTCTCTCTCAGTTGCTGTTCCTTCAAGAATCCGCCACGTGGGGTGAATACACTGGAGCAGCAATTGGTGTACTCGTTGCAGCTGCAACCGGATTGATCTTTGTTACACCTGAATTTTTGGTGTTTAAAGGACACGTCAGCACTTTGGATGAGCTTTACGAGATTCGAAGTACGGCGGAATTGAAGCGACGCCGCTCCGAAGGCGATCGCTCTGCTGCAGCGCTTGGTGCAGGATACGAGGAGCGTTGGAATGCGTTTCTCCAAGAACGTGGCTTGCGACGATGACGTGGTGGCGATTCTTTGCAACCTTCCGACTCGACAAAACTCTTGTTTCGAGAGATTTTGCTTGCTGGAGGCATGATTGTCGTTCTCATTGCTGCCTTGTATGCACACACCGGTTCCATGCCTCCGTTGGTCGTTGTCGAGTCCTCGAGCATGGTTCATGATGCAGATGGCGAGGTCGGGAGCATCGATGCTGGAGACCTCGTCTTAGTTCACAAGTCCTCGTTTGAGAACATTGTAACGTTTGCAGAAGCGACCGACCCATCGAATCCATATTTTGGCCATGAGGCTCATGGTATGGAAGGTGATGTCGTCATTTACAAGAAAAATGGTGAAATCTCAACACCGATCATTCACCGTGCTATTCTTCGAGTTGTACCTCACGAAGCGTATGCTGCTACATCGACGGCAAATCCGTGCCCGACTGGAGGAACCTACGATGCTGAATGGAGCATTGAAGGAAGCGATGGGGCCTGTGTGCTTACGTGGGATGTGCCAGG
>CEUK01111549.1_pt1 | contig 22023 bp, 18 predicted proteins | sample 356451 | NCBI WGS metagenome assembly CEUK01 (sample SAMEA2622843, study PRJEB7988) | marine metagenome | isolation source: saline water (ENVO:00002010), including
AGATATTACGTGTATTTTAGCATGGACACCTTTTTTATCCAAATACTGTTGTAAAGTATTTGGATATGAGGTAGCTATTTTCTTTCCTTCGAAGAAATTAATGTCGGGATAATCAACATTCTTTGGAACTGCTAATGAAAGTTTACACTTAGAGAACCCTAGTTTCTCAATTATATCTAATTTCACACCTTTTTCAATAACGGTATTTTCTCCGAGTATTGCTATGTCAGCAACTCCATCTTTAACATAGTTGGGAATATCAGAGTTTCGCAAAAACAAAAGCTCAGCAGGAAAGCTATGAGAGGCTACTTTTAACTGATCACGCCCATTGTTAAATTTAACTCCACATTGTCGTAAAAGCTGAATAGATTCCTCATTTAATCTACCTTTTTTCTGAATTGCTATTTTTAAAGTTTCTCCCATTTTAATAAGTTGTTATAAAGTAAAAAGCCACGCTTTTCAGCGTGGCTTATTGATCTATTTTTATGCATACAAAATCATTGCCTCGCTTACCGAAGTTTTGTTAAATGATGATGTATGTGTCTTTTCAAATTCATTACTTCCTGCAAATATATAATATTTAATGCATAAGATGGAAGCCTATTCGTGCTAAATTTTTTAAAAGGAAAATAAATAGTTTGTTTTTGTAAGTATCAATTTTTGAAACAGTCATTCAAAAATTCAATAGGGTTTAAAAAAAACATTTTTCGATATCCTTGAGGATCATTGTCAATTCTCCAAAAATGTGGCAACCATGACACAATAGAATAATGAAGATGTGCAGGTTTTCCTTTTGCATTACCAGAATCTCCTATAGTTCCTATTTTTTCACCCAAACTGTTCCAGTTTCCAACATTTGTATTAATAGAATTTAAATGAGCAAAATAATGAAATCTTAATTTTGGACCCAATACAATAACATATTTCCCGGAGTGTTTTCCACTTCCAGTTGCAAAAGTAAACCCTCGAACCGATGAAACAACATTAGTTCCTTTTTTTCCAAAAATATCAACTCCTTTGTGTGTTCCGGATTTTCCCCATGGGGAGTACCAGTAGCTTTTTTGGTTATAATCACTTTTATTCATTTTTTCAACTGGTAAAACAAAAGATTGAGGGATAATTAAAAAAATGAAAATGATTATTGATACTGAGTTAAATGTTTTATCCAACCAGGTTCGCTTTTTATTTTTCCTGAATAACTTCATGAGATGAATTTAGGAAGATGAATTTTAATTCATACAAAACACTTATTATTTGCAGTAATATAGGTTTTATACGGTAATTTTTTCTTTTAGAATCAAACGATTTTTATAATTGTTTATTCTTCTTTAGGAAAATTTATTCTTTTCAATTGAAAAGAACCTTAATACCATTAATAGGAGCGAAGTGGATATCTAACGTGTAGTTATCAATACTGGAGATTAATTTTTTTGCTCTTTGGTTTTCACTATCTGTTAGTTCACTTGGGCTGTTCACCTTTCTCCATGCCAGTTCACAAACTTCCTGAACCTTAACAGCAAGCTTATGTGCTTCGAATAAAGCAGGAGATCTATTGGAAATACGTTGGAAATATTCTGCTGACCGTGCCCATGTTGACAACCAGTATTTGATATCTTTTCTATGTTGACAAAAACCGCCTTCTTTGCAATTTTTATTTATGATAGTATTAAATTTTCTTGCTGTGAAACTTTCTACATAACAAGCATCTGCCAGTCTGTTTAATGGGGTAGTCGTTGTATATTGGAGTGTTTTTTTTAAGAAATCATGTCTTTTGTAACCTCTGATTGGTTCAAAAGCACTAACAAAAGGCTTCCAGTTTTGAATCGAAGAAGTATTCGACATGAGTCCAAGTAAGGCATCCTGGTAGTTTAAGTGTGTTAATCCAAATTCCTGGAGTTTAATGGACACAAAAGGGGCTTTTGTATAGAAATTTTCTGTGCTGCAGTTTTCGGGTGAACTCCATAAACGTTCAGCAATTGCAAGTGCAGAAGGCCAAATACGTGATTCAATTGTTGTTTGGTCCACAATTTCTGACCATATAGTAGCTTCTCCTCCTAAAATCAGGTTTTTTTCATTTTCATTTAAGTTTATTCCCTTTGGTAATGGATCATTTTCATAATAATCTTTAAGCTTACATACCTTGTCCAAATAATAACCATTGGAAAGTATACTTGGAAAACCGTTTTTTGCAGAACTTGACATAGATTCTTTACCTCGCCATGATTGAATGACAACTGATTTTGGGAGATCATTGTTGTAAATTTCATCCCAGCCAATCATTGTTTTTTTATTCCTGGTAAGAATTGATAAAATTCTTGAGTTAAAATACGTTTGTAAATCACGGTTGTTTTTCAACTCCATTTTTGTCATGAATTTTTGAATTTTTTTATTCTGATCCCAATCCATGCCGCTGTTTTCGTCTCCGCCAATGTGGAAGTATGTATCGGGAAACAATTGGCACATTTCTGTTAAAAGCGTGTCCAGAAATTGGTAAGTGTACTCCTCTGCTGGATTTAAGGACGCTTTAAAGACTCCGTAATTACTTGCTAATGTATATTTTCGATTTGTAGAACCCAGTTTAGGGTAGCCAACCAGCCAGCTTGTTATGTGGCCTGGAATATCAAATTCAGGGACAACTCTAATTCCGCGCTTATTGGCATAATGAATAATGTCTTTAATTTCTTCTTGAGTATAATAATTCCCATCATTACCCAGCTCATGAAGTTTTGGGAATTTCTTGGATTCAATTCTGAATCCTTGATCTTCGGTTAAATGAAGGTGAAGAACATTCAATTTTACCGCTGCCATTGCATCAATATTTCTTTTTATAATGTGTGGAGGGATCCAATGTCGACATACATCAATTAACAAGCCTCTCCACTTAAATCGAGGTTCATCAATGATGTGGCAATTCTTAAAAAAAGAACCCTTTTCAGAAGTTGTAATCAGCTGGAGTAGAGTCTCAATTGCCCTGTAAGCACCAATATTGTTTTCGGCGCTAATAAATACTTTACTGGAAGTGACTTTTATATCATAAGACTCATTTGTTGCAATTTCTATTGCTTCTATAGTTGAGTTCGTTTTTATGACTATTTCATAAGGAGAAACGGTATCTTGTACCTCATGATGTGTTAAGTTTACTCCTGAATTATATTGTAGTCTGCGAATAAAATGCTTGGCATAGTTGTTTAATTTGAGTGATGGATTTGTAATCCTTACTTTTATATTATCAGCGATAAAAAACTGTCCTTCATTAAAATTAAGCTCTTTAGGCTGGGGTAATAAATGTTGTCCATTTAAATAGGAGCTTATTAAAAAAAATACAATAATGGCCTGCTTCATATTGAATTATTAATACACAAGGATAATTTATTCTTTAATGGGTTCTACATTTTTTGTGAATCTTTTATTCACAGATTGAACAGCAAGTGTTAAAATTAAAATACTCCCCATTAAAACACCAATTGTTGGAACTGTAGGAATATCTAAAAGAATAGCAATCAGGTGACCAGTTACGCAACTTAAAACTGCAAAAGAAACCGAAATCAGCAAGAAAAGATAAAGTTTTCGAGTAAGGAGATTCGCAAAAGAAGGAGGGATGACTAAAAGACCTATAACCATTATAGCTCCTACACTATCAAAACTATAAACAGTTGATATACTTGAAAGACCTAAAAGCAAATAGCTCCAGAAGGGAATTGAGATTCCTAATGTTTGAGCATAATTTGCATCGAAGCTACTTATTTTAAATCCTTTCAAACCAAATAAAACTACTAAACATGTTATTATTCCAATAATAAGTAAATTAAATGTAGGAGTTGGAATTCCCATAATTCTGTTTACCAGAGGGGTTGTATTAATGTCACCGAACAATACACAATCTACATCAATATCTGCATTTTTTGCCTTAGCTGTAATCAGTATTATTCCAATAGCAAAAAGTAATGTGTAAATAATACCAATAGAGCTGTCTTTACCGAAGCCTCCTATACGATTGAGCCAATCAATTAAAAGAATGGCAATAAGTCCAAAACCGCTGGCTCCGAGTAGCATCCAAAAAGAATTAATTTCACCAGAGATAAGAAACGCAACAACAATTCCTGGTAAAACAGCGTGAGATAAAGCATCGCCTATTAGACTTAATTTTTTAAGGACTAAAAAACTTCCAAGTAAACTGGAGTTCAAGGCGATAATTGAAGCAGTTATTATGATCCAAAAATCAAACATTAATCCGTGGGTTTGTTTAGGTTTTCAATATCGCCAATTTTTGACTCCATTTTTTTCAACAATTCAGCTTCTAATTCAGGGGTAAGTATGTGTTCGATTGATTCAGCACTATCGTGTACATGATCCGGCTGTATCTGCATGAAATTTTCCATATACAATTCCCAAAGATTATGAGCTCTTACAATCCTTTTAGCCTCATCAATACCTTTGTTTGTAAGTTGCCACAAACCGTTAGGATTTGCTATTTGTTTTTTTGATTTTAAAATTTTAATTCCTTTTTGCAAGTCAGCAATTGATATAGGGTGTTCGTCTGATATTTCTGAGAGTGTTTTTCCCTTGTTGGTGTATTTTTCGTTTTCATATATTTTATAAATGGCTTTTAATAAGTTGTCTGAAAGCATCTTTCTTTTGTTTTTAAATATTTTAATCTTTTTAGTAAGAATACCCTTTTTTGAAAAAAAAGCAGAAAATAGAGCAATACTGGAGAGCATAACAATTATCCATGGGCCTGTTGGCATGTCGGAAGATAAATAAGAAATGAAAACTCCAACGACACTGCTTATACAGGCAAAACCACCGGATAAAAGAATTGACTTTTTAAAATTGTTGGTCCAAAAAAGGGCAGAAGAGGCTGGTGTGATAATTAGCGCACTCATTAAAATAATTCCTACAGTTTGAATACCAATAGCAGTGCTAATTATAATTAACGCTGAAACTAAACTTTGTATTAATTTCTCATTTAAACCAATAGTTTTAGCAAATCCTATGTCAAATAGAGCTATCTTAAAATGTTGATGAAACAGTATTATTATTAGAATTACAATTGCTCCAATAGCTCCAAAAACATACAAATCTGATTCAATTATTGTTGCCGCTTTTCCAAAAAGAAAATCGGTAAGACCACTTTGATTGCTGTTTCCAGAATGTTGGATGATATTCAATAAAATAACACCAGCACTAAACAAAACGGATAGTGTAATTGCTATTGAAGCATCTTTTTTTATCCTTGATATTCGGGAAATCCAATCTACCAGGTAAACTGCGACCCCCCCAGAAATAATTCCTCCAGTGATTATATATATTGGGTTTTTTACACCCGTGAATAAAAATCCAATACAGATTCCGGGTAAAACAGAGTGTGAAACTGCATCAACAATTAGCGTTTTTTTGCTTAAAATAACCAAAACACCGGCAATCCCACATGTGAAACCGAGTATTAAAGTTCCTATAAGAACATTGTTAATGTTGGCATCCTGGAAAGAGAAAAAATATGTAAGATCACTCCAGAAATCCATTTATGACTCTCGTATTGGAAATTGTTTGTTTTTAAAAACCTGTCCAATTTGATCAAGTAAAGTGAGGTTGCCACCGTATGTTTTTTGAAGCAGTTCAGAGGTGAAAACTTCATCTATAGGTCCACTACCAACAATCCTTTTATTGATAAGAATCATCCAGTCAAAATAATCCATTGCCGATTGCAAGTCGTGATGAACAACGAATATGGTTTTCCCCTGTCTTTGAAGCTCTAATAATATATTAACTATAGCTCCTTCACTCGCCATATCAACACCTGAGAAAGGCTCGTCCATGAAATATAAATCGGCTTCTTGAGCTAATGCTCTGGCAATAAATACACGTTGTTGCTGTCCCCCAGAAAGCTCCGATATGTGTCGATTAGAAAATTCCAGCATTTGCACTTTTTTTAAAGCTTCAATAGCCACCTTTTTATCGTATTTGCTCAATCTTTTAAAAAGATTTTTGTTTCCATAACGTCCCATTTCTACAATATCCAGAACAGTTGCAGGGAAATCCCAGTCAACGGATTCTTTTTGAGGAACATAAGCTACTTTATAACGTACTTTATTAAGTTGTTTGTTGAAAATTTTTATGTAACCGCTTGCAATAGATGTGAGTCCCATTATGGATTTTAGTAGAGTGGACTTTCCTGCTCCATTTGGTCCCACTATTCCAATCATTTTACCCTCAGGAATACTAAAGTCTGCGTTCCAAAGGACAGGTTTGTTATCATAGGCTACTGTTAAATCGTGTACTTCAACAATAGGATTATTTACTTGTTTAATCATTGAGATAAACCACCAACTATTGTATTGGTATTCTTTTTAATCATTTTAATGTAGGTTTCAGCTCCACTTTGGGCATCACCCAGACCGTCACTAAATAAGGGACCACTAACTTTAAGATCTAAGCCTTTTGCTTTACATCCCTCTTTAATGGAATTAATGTTTTTTTCCGAAACAGAATTTTCGACAAATATTGATGGAATGTTTCTGGATACAATAAAATCAGTAAGTTCTGTTATCCCTCTGATTGAAATATCAGAAGCTGTTGAGATACCCTGAACCCCTTTAACTTCAATTTTGAATGCCCTACCATAATATCCGAATGCGTCATGGGCAGTTATTAGGACCCTGGAAGAATCCGGGATTTTGGCCATTTCAATCTGAACATATCTCTCAATATCATATAAGCTTTTTGTATATACAGCAGTAGCGGAATCAATGTGATTTTTTGAGTTGGTAAATTTTTCTGAAAATTGTTTTCCTGCAAGTTCAATTGATAAAGCAAATAAATTAACATCATGCCAAAAATGCGGATCATAATCTGTCCCAAATTCTGTTGTTTTTCTCAATCTTTGTTCGGGTACAATGTCCCCTAGACTTACTACAAAACCAGTTTTACCGATTTCTGTTATTGCATCAATCAAATTGGCTTCAAAATGAATACCATTATACACTATTGCATCAGCATTCATCATCGTTTTTATTTCAGATGTTTTGCTTTTGTATGTGTGCGGGTCAACTCCCGGTCCCATTAAGGAGGTAACTTCAAAATTTGATGGCAATATCTTTTGAATTGCATCTGCTATAACGCCGGTGGTGCAGATTACTTTTATTTTTTTATTACCAGGTGAGTGACTATTTTCTCCGCAGCTCAATAGAGAAACGGTTATAAAGCTAAATAAATATATTTTGAGTGTTTTTTTTAAATTCATGTTAATTTTCTTTTGAAATATTTAAGTTTTTGGCAACTAATTCTGAAAAAGTTAAGGTTGAATTATCGTTTATTATCACCTTGATGGATTTGTCAAAGCTGAAGTAATCCAGCACTTCAATTGTTGAACCAAGTTTTAGTCCAATTTTATCTAAAAAATTCAGAAAATCTTTTGAATCCTCTGATACCCCAATTAAAATTGCCTTTTCACCAGTTTTTAATTGATTAAGTTTGAAATCCACCTGGTTTGTGAAAAGACCATTTTTGTCTGGAATCGGGTCTCCGTGAGGGTCATTTTTAGGGAAACCTAAATGAGCATCCAGTTTATCAATTAATTTAGGAGAACGAATGTGTTCAAGTTGCTCAGCAATTTCATGTATTTCATCCCATCCAAATTTTAGTTTTTCCACTAAGAAAACTTCCCATAATCGATGTTTTCGAATTACTTTCAGCGCAATTTTTTCACCTTCTTTTGTAAGTGTGGTTCCTTGATATTTTACATAGTGAACTAAGCCTCTGTCTGAAAGTTTTTTGACCATATCTGAAACAGATGATGCCTTGGTTAGTAATTCTTCAGATATTGAATTGGTTGAAACTCCTTTTTTAAGTGGCCCGCTTAATTTGAAAATAGCTTTGAGATAATCTTCAGTAGTGCTGGTTTGCATGAACAATGTAATTTAGACAAAGATAAAAAAATTTAGACAACTCTAATTGATATTTTTAGGCGTGTCTAAAAGCTGCTTTTTGTACTATAATTTCTATGTTTTTGTCTTAATTTTATGAAACAATCTTCTGGCTTATATTTTACATTAAGTCTGTTGGTTAGCTTTTAAAATAAGTCAAACAGAGGTGGAGTTTTTTAGATATAATTACTTAATTAAGACGAAAAGAAATTATGAACGCTATTGTTATTAGTATCGGAGATGAATTGTTGATTGGCCAAACCCTGAATACAAATGCCGGTTGGATGGGATCGGAGCTAAATAAAAATGGAGTTGAATTGATTGAAGTTCTTACTATTTCCGATGACAGTATAGCCATTAATAATGCATTTAATTATGCAGCTAATAAGGCTAGGTTAGTTTTGATAACGGGTGGGTTAGGTCCAACAAAAGATGATATCACTAAAAAGGCATTTGCCGATTATTTTAATGCTCCTTTGGTGGAAAATAAAGAAGCATTGGATAATGTTGAACGATTTTTTAAAAAATACAACCGAGAGGTTTTGCCAGTAAATAAGCTACAGGCTTTGGTTCCAAAAGGATGTGAAATGTTGTTGAATAAAGTAGGCACGGCGCCCGGGATGTGGATGGAACATCAAGAAGTTGTTTTTGTAAGTATGCCAGGAGTTCCCAGTGAAATGAAATACTTAATGGAACATGAAGTTATTCCAAGAATTAAAAAGCGATTTAAACTTCCTGTTATCGTACATCAAACTATGATGACTCAAGGTATCGGGGAGTCTTATATTGCTGAGGAAATTTCAGACATTGAAGAAGCGTTGCCAAAACATATAAAACTCGCCTACCTACCTTCCCCTGGAATTGTAAAGTTGCGATTATCTGCCAGAGGGACAAATGAAATCAATCTTTTGAATCAAATAGGAATTATTTTCTCTAAAATAGAATCCAGAATATCCAAACACGTGTTCTCAAAGAAAGAAGCTCAATTGCAAGAAATTCTGGGCGGTATCTTTCGAGCAAAAAAACAAACCATTTCTACAGCAGAGTCATTAACCAGTGGAGCCATAGCGTCACGGATAACATCAGTTCCTGGTGCTTCGGAATATTTTACAGGAGGTGTTGTCGCTTATACTAATGATGTAAAAATAAAACAATTGGGAGTTTCGGAAGATGTCTTAAAATCATCGGGTGCTGTATGCGCAGAGACAGTAAAACAAATGGTTAAAGGTGTTCAAACCCTTTTTGGTACAGATTATGCCATTGCAACTTCAGGAATTGCGGGGCCGGGAGGGGGGACTGATGAAAAACCAGTTGGCACAGTATGGATAGCAATTGCAGGACCTAAAGAAATTGTTGTAGAGCAATTTCAAATGGGAAAGGGCAGAGAAAGAGTGGTAGAAAAAACTATATTTAGTGCATTGAATCTTTTACTTCAGTTAGTGAGCCAATGAATTTTTTTGGAGAAATAGTTCTACCAATTGTACTTTTTATAATTATGGTAGGTATTGGGCTTAGTACTAAAATTGGTGATTTTAAATCGTTATTTAAGTTTCCAAAAGCGGCTATTCTTGGAGTTATCTCCCAATTAATTTTATTACCAACGATTGCACTCTTAATTGGCTGGATATTTAATTATAACAATGAAATCACATTGGGTTTACTGGTTTTAAGCCTCTGTCCATCAGGCACAGGTTCGAATATAATCACGAAAATGGTACACGGAAATCTAGCCTTATCTGTTTCGCTTACAACCATTAGTAATTTTAAGTGTTTAGTTACGTTTCCGATAATCTTAAATTGGTATTTAAGTCAAGTTGGCGGGGTATATGGAAATATTCAACTCAATTATATTGAAATTATCGTTCAGATCTTTAGTTTAACTATTATTCCTACTGCATTGGGTTTAATTATTGGTGAAAAAATACCCGATTTAGTGGTTAAAACGAAGAAAACCCTAAAATGGCTATTGCCTGGCTTATTATTTGCCGTATTTACAGCAATAATGTTTTTTGATGAGCCTAAAAATGAAAATGTCAATATTACAGAAATGGTTATTCCTGCATTATTAATTAATGTGTTGTCAATGATTATTTCCCTTGTTTTTGTTAAGTTATTTAAAGTCGAAGCAAAGCAGGCTATTGCTGTGTCAATTGAAAGTGGCCTTAAAAATAGTGCAATAGGACTAATGATTGCTACAACATTTATACAAGTTGATTCTGTTGAACTACTAATACTTGCTTATAGTTTTATCAGTTTTTACTTTACCCTGGTAGTATCGTTTCTTCTAAAAAGATTTGTTTTGAATGGGAACTTAAAGCCTATTAAATAACTGTATAGTTCAACACATAAAAAAGTCTCCTTCATGGAGGCTTTTTTATGTGCATTGGAATTTTTAATGAATACCTTTATCAGCCAGCCATCGTTCTGCGTCTAGCGCAGCCATACAGCCAGTTCCGGCTGCAGTTACTGCTTGGCGATAGTCTTTATCAGCGCAATCACCGGCAGCGTATACTCCTTCAATATTTGTTTTTGTACTTCCTGGAACTACGTCTAAATAACCAACATCATCCATGTTTAATTGACCTTTAAAAATATCAGTGTTGGGTTTATGACCAATGGCTACAAAGAAACCTGTTGCTTCGATAGTAGATTCTTCACCAGTTTGATTATTCTTTACCCGAACTCCCTCTACAACTTGATCACCAAGAACTTCAACGGTTTCAGTATTGTATAAAACCGTTATATTTTCAGTTGCGACTGTTCTATTAGCCATAATTTTAGAGGCTCGGAACTCATCTCTTCTAACTAACATTGTTACACTCTTACATAATTTAGCCAGATACATAGCCTCTTCACAGGCAGAGTCTCCAGCACCAACAACAACAACATCTTGTCCACGATAGAAAAAACCATCACAAACAGCACAAGCGGAAACTCCTCCTGATTTTAGTCTTTCCTCGGATTCCAATCCCAACCATTTCGCTGAAGCTCCTGTTGATATAATTACACTGTCTGCAGTTATTTCAGCCTTGTCTTCAATAATAATTCTTTTAGGAGTTTCGTTTAAATAAGCTTCAGTAGCTAGTCCATCTCGAACCTCAGTGCCAAAACGTTCAGCTTGTGCCTTGAATTCCATCATCATTTCCGGACCTTGAATTCCTTCTGGGTAACCCGGGTAATTTTCAACTTCTGTAGTTTCCGTTAATTGCCCACCGGGTTGTAATCCAGCATACATTAATGGTTTCAATTCTGCTCGGGCAGCATATATTGCAGCGGTATATCCTGCCGGACCACTGCCTATAATTAATAATTTAACATGTTCCTTTACCATAATAATCAATATTGATGTACAAATTTAATTCTTAACTGCCTAAAACCCATAAAAACTTATTAACCGTTCTTTATAACTAATAGAAAATTCCAAACAGCTAAAGGGAATTGAGCTTCTATATTTTAAGTATCGTTTTTTTGTAATCTACTTTACAATTAAAAAAAGCAGTCTTTTTTGAACCCATTTATATTCATTTAGCGTTTATATCTTTAAGTTTCACAATCTAAATAGTATATATTTGGGTATGTTTTCAGTACACTTAGCATCTGTAATCGGCGGTTTCTTTAATTGGAGAGACGCCGTTGATATTATATTGGTATCTATTTTGTTGTATCAGTTGTACAAAATAGTTAAAGGAACAGTTGCAGTTAATGTTTTTATTGGAATTCTTGCCCTGTTTCTTTTGAACTTAATTGTCAACTTTATGCAGATGAAGTTGCTTGGCAAAATATTCAGTCAGGTACTAGGAGTAGGAGCAATAGCATTAGTGGTACTTTTTCAACAGGAAATCCGAAAATTTCTCATTTTAATAGGGATTAAAAGCTACAATAGCAAACAAGCAAAATGGTTGTTTCAAATGGTTCCTTTCTTGAAGCAAAAAGGTCAGTTAAGCACTCAGTTTAAACCTATAGTTAATGCATGCTTTAACTTAGCAAAAACAAACACAGGAGCTTTGATTGTTTTGAGCAATGATTCTGATTTGAGTTTTTATTCTTCAACCGGTGATATTTTAGAAGCGAACATAAATACAAGATTGCTGGAGAATATTTTTTTTAAAAACTCTCCTTTACACGATGGAGCTGTAATTATAGCAAAGGATAAGATTGTTGCAGCTCGCTGCGTTTTACCAGTAACCGAAAACGAAAATTTCCCTCCATCTTTAGGTATGCGTCATCGAGCAGCTGCTGGTATTAGTGAAGTTTCAAATGGTATTGTTTTGATTGTCTCAGAGGAAACTGGTAAGGTAGGTTACGCTATGAACGGTAAATTAAAAACAAATATTTCTAAAGAGGACTTGAATAAATTTTTAAGTAAAGATTATAAGTTGAGTTCTGATTAATCAATCTTCTAAAAAAAAGTGAATAAACATTAAGCATAGATTATAATCTTAGTATAATTTAAGAAACCTTTGTTTTCGTTTAAACCTCAAACAAAAAATATATTGATAATTTATCTTTTTCAAAAATAGGTTTATGTCGCATTGATTGTTTAGATTTTTCTTCAAATAGTAAACAATAGGTCCTTAAAAAATAATAGAGGAGCCTCAACAAAAAAGAAAAAAAACTGCTAGTTTTATTTCATTCACTAATGTTTATATAATGAATTCGATTTAGTATGGATGAAAATGGTAGAAAGATAATTCTAGCTTTATTAGCCTTTTTAGCAATAGTTTTTATAGTTGGAGTTTTATGGTTTAACAGAGATACAGAAACAAAGGGAGATTTAAAACAAACCTACCGTAGTGTTAGGATAAACTCTGTAGAATTAAAAAAAAACAGAGCAGAAGTTCACTTTACTGGGAAATTGTTGGCAAAAAATAGAATTGATATATACACAGAAGTTGGTGGAGTTTTGTTGAATGATGATTTTAGAGAAGGAAATGTGTTTAATAGAGGAGATGTCATAGCTCAATTAAATTCAATAGAGTTTGAAACAGCGTTGAAGGCCCAAAAAACACAATTAATTACTCAGGTTTCTTTGATAATGGGAGATTTGAAAATCGATTTTTCAAAAGAATATTCTAAATGGGAACTATTCTTAAACCAAATTGATGTAAACTCCCTTCTTCCAGAACTTCCAAAGATAGAAAATCAGAAATTAAAAAGGTTTATTGCAGGAAAGGGAGTTTTAAATAGTTACTACTCTTTAAAAGCTCAAGAAGAAAAGTTATCTAAGTACACCATAACAGCGCCTTTTCGTGGGGTTATCACAAAAGCAATTATTAAAAAAGGAACTTTAGTGATGCCCGGTCAAAAGATCGGAACATTTATTAGTCCGGGTATTTATGAATTAGAGACAGAAGTCAGTTTATCAGATTTACAATTTATTTCGACTGGAAGTGTTTTCAATTTAACATCTTCTGAATTAAATAGGTCATGGAAGGGGAAGGTTTCAAGAATTAATAATTCAATAAATGCCTCATCTCAAATGGTTAAAATATATATTACTGTTAGCGGATCCTTACTTAAAGAAGGAATGTTTTTAACGGGTGTTGGGCACGGGAACACTTATGAAAATACGGTGTCGTTAAATAGAAAATTGATTAAAAATAATGGCATATACCTGGTGGATTATGACAAGGTGAAATTTAAACCTGTGGAAGTCTTACATGTAAACAAATCAGATGCTATCGTAAAAGGATTGAATTATGGGGATCAATATATTGTTGATAACATGAAAGGTTTATATGACGGCATGCAAGTAAATGTTATTGAAGTTGAGGCAAAAGGAAATATAAAGTCGGGTAATAAAGAATGAAGAAATTAATTACATACTTTATTAAGTACCCTATTGCTGGAAATATTTTAATGATTCTACTCATTTTGATGGGATGGGTTGGAATGAAGTCTTTAAGGACTACATTTTTTCCTGAGACAGAGTCAAAATATATAAGGATTTCAGCGATGTATCCGGGTGCTTCTCCTGCTGAAATAGAAGAAGGCATTGTTCTTAAGATTGAGGATAAGCTGGAAGGCTTGAATGGTGTGGAAAGAGTAACTTCAGTATCAAAGGAGAATTATGGCTACGCGACAGTTGAGGTTAATTCGAATTACAATACGGATGTCATTATTCAAGATGTAAAGAATGCTGTGGACGGAATAAATAATTTTCCTTCTGGCATGGAACCTGTTTCTGTATCAAAATTTGAACGACCTCAACATGCTATATCTATAGCAATTAGTGGTGATGTTTCCTTAAAGGAACTTAAAAGTGTTGCTCGTGAATGGGAAAGTATACTCCAGGAAGATGATCTTATATCTCAAGTAGAGCTAGAGGGGTTTCCTGACGAGGAAATTGAAATTCAAGTAGACGATTACTTACTCAAGAAATATGGGCTAACCATAGAGCAGGTTGCCAACGCTGTAAAAAGAGATAATATCGAAGTGACTGGAGGTAAGTTAAAAACTCCTGAAGAAAACATCCTCATACGCGCTCGAAATAAGAAGTATAACGGGGAGGAATTTGAGAGAATAGTTGTGAAGGTAATGCCTAATGGAAATGTTATTCGATTACAAGATGTTGCTGTGATAACTGATGGATGGGTTGATCAACCGGCAGAGCGTTTTGTTAATGATAAAAATGCAATTGTGGTTAAGGTTTCCTATACTATTCATGAAGATTTAAAATCTATTGTTGAGCAAGTGGTTAAATTAAAAGATGATTTTAATAAAAAGTATCCATCCTTTGAAACAAGAATAATAAGAGATAGCTCAAAAATTTTAGTAGAAAGAATTGATTTATTAGTAAACAACGGTTTGCTGGGATTTTTGATGGTTTTTGCTTTGTTATCTGTTTTTTTGCATCCCAGGTTGGCAATATGGGTTGCAATGGCAATACCAATTGCATTTGGCGGGATGTTTATTTTGGCGGGAGGCGCAGGGATCTCTATAAACGTTATCTCTTTATTCGGGATGATTATCGTAATAGGAATTTTAGTTGATGATGGTATTGTAATTGCTGAGAATATATATCAACATTGGGAACGCGGTAAAGAGCCTGTTCAAGCTGCTATTGATGGGACCTTAGAGGTCTTGCCTGCTGTTTTTTCGGCAATTTTAACAACAGTTATCGCTTTTTCTTTGTTTTTTGTTATTGATGGAGTCATGGGCGATTTCTTTGTGGAAATGGGGTTTGTGGTTGTTGCAACTCTTGTCATTTCTTTAGTTGAGGGTGCCCTTATTTTACCAGCTCATGTAGCACATTCAAAAGCTTTATCCAGGAAAGAGCAAAAAGGTTTTTGGTTACGTGTAATTGGTTGGTTCACGAAGGTTTTAGAATACATGAAAAATAAATGGTATAAACCCATACTTAATTTTTCATTTAAACAAATTCCATTTATTGTTATTGGTACGATTGGAACTTTAATCGTTGGAGTTGTACTGATTGTTTTTGGGTACATAAAGGTGTCTATGTTTCCTCCAATATTTGCCGATAGTTTCACTATTAATTTAGAAATGGCAGCAGGAACGAATGAAGATGTAACAGAGGGGTATATTGATCAAATTCAAGAGACTGTCTGGGCATATAATGATTCATTATCCGAAGAAGGACAATCTGTAGTTACTGCAGTAACTAAAGGTTTAGGTGTGGGGAGTCATCAGGCTAGTTTAACAATAATGCTTACTCGAAGTGAGGAACGAACTTTAACTTCCTCACAAATAACAACCGCAATATTACAGAAAGTAGGCTCTATTCCTAATGCTGAAAAGTTAACCGCTAAAGCAGGTATGCCTTTTGGTCGCCCAATTTCAATTGCAATTTATTCTTCCGATAATGGTGTTCTGGATGAATTTAAAGAAAAACTACTTAAGGGTATGCGCGATATGGGGACTCTAAAAAATATTGAGTCTTCCGATCAAAAGGGAATGTTGGAGTTGAATATTGAATTGAAGGATAAGGCTTATGCTTTGGGACTGACTTACGCTGAAATTATTAATGAAATTAGAAATGGATTTTATGGATATGAGGTTCAACGATTGCAAAGAGGTTTGGATGAAGTAAAGGTTTGGGTCCGGTATGCCAAAGAAACCAGAAGCTCAATTGGCGACTTCGAAAATAAAACTTTAAAGTTGAAAGGAAATGAATATTTAATAAAGGATTTGGTTAAAATAACAGAAAAGAGAGGGGTAGTTAAATATGAGCATTTGGATGGTAAAAGGATGGTGAAAATTGAGGCAGATCTTATGGATCCTGAAAACTCAAGCCAAAGCGAACTCTTATCTTATGTGAACAAAGAGTTGCTTGGGGCACTTCTACTTGAATATCCGCAAGTAAAAAAATCGGTTGAGGGCCAGGCGAGGGAATTTGCTAAAGTAGGAGTGTCTGTTCAAAAAAGAGGATGGATAATTCTTCTTTTTATGTTTGTTACAGTAGTATTAACGTTTCGTTCTTTTAGTCAGGCAGTTGCTGTATTTGTAACTTCTGTGTTTGGTTTTTCTGGAGTTGTTTTTGGACATTTAATTCACGATTATCAATTATCTATGTTCTCATTCTTTGGTATGATTGCACTAGTTGGAATTATGGTAAATGATGCGCTTGTTTTAATTAGTGCGTTGAATATTAATCTAAAAAGGGGAATGAAGTATAAAGATGCATTGAAAAAAGCTGCCATATCAAGGTTTCGTCCAATTGTATTAACTTCCGTAACTACAATTGCCGGATTAGCTCCTTTAATTTTTGAAAAGAGTATGCAGGCTCAATTTATTATCCCAATGGCAATAGCCATAGCTTATGGTTTATTAGCAGCAACTTTTTTAACACTGGTATTTTTACCAATAACCTTATACTCATTAAATTTTGTAAAGGTAATTACCCATTGGCTTATAACTGGCGAAGTTTTTAAAGATAATTCGGAAAAGGTAGAAGCCTCAGTTAAAGAACTGAAATATGAACGCTTAGTTGAAGATAATAAAGAATTAAAATGAAAAAATTAGTATCCTTATTATTCACTATAATAGCATCAAGCATATCCAATGCTCAGGTTTTAAAAATAGAAGAGGCCATCAGAATAGCATTATCCAATAACTACGGTATTATTATTGCCCAACAAGAAGAAGTTGCTTTAAAAACAGATATTTATCCTGGCGCAGTTGGATTATTTCCCACTATAGATGCAAATAGTGCAGGTAGCTATAGTTACTCATCAACCAATCAGGAGTTTAATGGGGGCATATTTCCTGCAATTGAAGGCATGGAAGCATCCCAAAATAGTCAGTCAGCAAAGATTTCAGCGTCTTATTTACTATTTAATGGAGGATCAAGAATAAAATTATATTCAAAATTAAAGGCATCGGGTGAATTATCCGAGGTTCAAACAAGAATAACAATTGAAAGTACTTTGGTACAGGTTGTAAATGCATACTATGAAGTAGTTCGACTGCACAATCAATTACAATTCATAAATTCTTCATTGAGTTTATCCAGAGATCGTCTGGAAAGAATTAAAATCAATAATGAATATGGAAACTCAAGTAAAATAGATGTTTTAAATGCTCAAGTTGATTTTAATTCAGATAGTTCGAATCATGTAAATACAGAATTGAAATTAAGACAATCCAAGAATGAATTAAACTTTTTACTGGGAAGAAAAATAGCTCTTGATTTCGATGTAAATGGAGTTGTCGAATTGCCTACTGTAAAAGAAGCGGCTGAATATATTCAAAATGCTAAGGAAAACAATACGTTAGTCATGTTATCCAACATTCAATTGAATATGGCGGAATTGGATAAGAAAATATCATCGTCTAACTTCATGCCTGTATTATCAACGAATCTGGATTATGGTTACTCTGGCTCTGCAAGTGATGTTGGTGTTTTTAAAAGTGCTTCCTCAATTGGTTATACAGGCTCTGTTAGTTTGAAATGGAATTTGTTTAATGGTTTAAAAAAGCAGAAAGCCCTTGAGAAAGCAAAAATTAATATTGAAGTCAATACAAACAAACACCAGCAAACCCTATTGAATATAGAGAAGGAAGTTCAAAATTATTATGATGCATTAACACAAAATATTAAATTGTTGAATCTTGAAAACCAAAATAGAGCAGTTGCAAAACTAAATATGGAGCGGACTAAAGATTTGTTCAATAATGGATCAATAACAAGTTTACAATTTCGTCAAGCACAATTGAATTTACTTCAAATAGAAAACCGAATTAACAATTTGAACTATGCTATAAAAGTATATGATTATCAATTGTTGAGAATGACAAATGAGCTTGTTAAATAGTGCAGTTTCAATTAACTTTTATCGGAATTCTCCTTTTTAATATTAGATATTGTAAATTCGCGTAAAATTTCCAGTTATGACAATTGATTTTTCAAAAGGAGACGGATTAGTACCTGCAATTGTTCAAGACGCCACTACTCAAAAAGTTTTGATGTTGGGCTATATGAACAAAGAAGCATATGAGGTAACCAATAAAACGGGTAAGGTTACTTTTTTTTCAAGAAGCAAAAATAGGCTTTGGACGAAAGGAGAGGAGAGTGGAAACCATTTACACCTTGTGTCGATTAAAAATGATTGCGATAAAGACGCTTTATTGGTATTAGTTGACCCTGCTGGGCCGACATGTCATAAAGGAACAGGGAATTGTTGGGGAGAAGAAAATCAAGAGAATGTACTTAGTTTTATAAACCAATTAGAGTCAATTATAGAATCTCGAAAAAATGCCGATTCTGAAAAGTCGTATGTCAAATCACTATTAGACTCGGGAATTAATAAAGTTGCTCAAAAAGTAGGTGAAGAGGCTGTAGAGGTGATTATTGAAGCAAAAGACGATAACGAAGAATTATTTTTAAATGAATCAGCAGATTTACTTTTTCATTATTTAGTTCTGCTGCAAGCCAAAGGCTATAAGCTTGAAGATGTAGTAAAGGTTCTTAAGGGTAGAGTTAAGTAGTACCTTTTTTCATATTTCAATAAAAATAAAAAAGAGCGGACATGTTCGCTCTTTTTCTTTTTAGAATATTCTTTAATTATTTACAATAAATCATTAGCTAAATTGGCTAAATCGGATCGTTCTCCTTTTTCTAAGGCAACATGAGTGTAAAGAGGGTGTTCTTTCGCTCTTTCTATTAAGTATGATAAACCATTGGAGTAAGTATCCAAATAAGGAGAGTCAATCTGGAAAACATCTCCAGTAAAAACTACTTTAGTATTTTCTCCAGCTCTGGAAATAATTGTTTTTACTTCATGAGGAGTTAAATTTTGAGCCTCATCAACAATAAAGAAAACATTAGATAAGCTTCTTCCTCTAATGTAAGCAAGAGGACAAACTACAATTTTTTCCATTCTTTGCATTTCCTCTATTTCCAGATACTCCCTGTTATCAAATGAAAATTGATTTTTAATGAAGCTTAGATTATCCCAAAGAGGCTCCATGTATGGGTTAAGTTTAGCACCAGCGTCTCCAGGAAGATAACCGATATCTTTATTGCTTAAAGGTACTACTGGTCTTGCCAGGAAAATATGATGGTAATCATGATGTTGAGAAAGCGCTGTAGCTAGTGACAATAATGTTTTTCCAGTTCCTGCAACACCCTGAATGGTTACCAGTTTAATGTCTGGATTTGTTAAGGCATCCATTGCAAATGCTTGCTCTGCGTTTTTTGGCTTAATACCGAAGCAATTTATTTTTTCAACCCTTGAAAAAAGATCTTTTTCTTTATTATAGAAAGTAAGCGCTGATTTTTTTCCATTCTTTAAAACAAAGAATTGGTTCGATGTGATTTTTTTCTTGATAATTCCTTCATTCAATGCTTCGTTGTGGGAATACAGCTTGTCAATTACATCTGTATTTATATCTTCAATTACCGATCTTCCTGTTGGTACAGTATCTGCTTGTATTTCAGAATCCTTTAACTTGCCAGTTTCATAGTCTTCTGATGTGATTTCCAGTGATTTTGCTTTGATTCTTAAGTTGATGTCTTTGGACACCATAGTTACTTGTCGATCAGGGTATTTTGATTTGACATATAGTGCTGCATTCAGAATTCTATGGTCTCCTTTATCATCTCCAAAAATTTCAACAGCATCAATTTTAGATTGTAGTTCGTTCATCACAATTGTGAATTTACCCTTGTTTTTTCCACCGATAGGAATCCAGTCTTGAAGAGATTTTTTACCAGAAGCAGCATCTATATAACGTGAAAATTCTCGTGCAGCAAAATTTTTGGTATCGTTTCCTTTCTTGAAGTTGTCCAACTCTTCCAAAACAGTTATGGGAATAGCAATATCATGCTCTTCAAAGTTTTTTAGTGCATTGTAATCATATATGATTACAGAAGTGTCCAGTACAAATAGTTTTTTAGGCATTAAATTCGAGTTTTCTTCAATATAACTTTAAATTTTCAAATAAGGTTTTGATTTTTTCATTTTTTAAAATTAACAGTTTCCTGTTACTAAAAATAATAGTGCAACTACTGAATAATTTTGGTATTATAGTTGATAATAATTTTGTTTTTTAAGTTTAAACTGAATTTTATGAAAAAAAGACTGAAATTATTTTTGCTGATTACCGTTGTTGGTCTTAGTTCATGCATGACTTCAACAGTTTTAGATGTTATTAAACCAGCAGATGTTAATGTTCCGGCCGAGATAACCACTTTTGCAGTTGTGCAGAGAAATGAAGCAAGGAAAGGAGAGAAATTAGGAAAACGAATAGAAGGTCTTTTTTCTGGTGAAGGTATTGGTATGGATAAAAGGTCAGCTAATTATGCACTTCGAGGATTAATTTTGCAATTGAGTAAATCACCGCGTTTCATGATTAAAGAGGCACATACAACTGAGCAGCTTTATGGAACAGGAACTCGAAATATGGCGGAGCCTTTAGAGTGGTATCTGGTTAAAGAGATATGCGAAGCTAATAATTCTGATGCTTTAATTGTTGTAGAGGCTTTTGATTCTGATATAAGTCGAAATGTGAATCACAGAGATGTAACTAAGACGGTTTCAGGAGGGCAGGTTACAGAAAGAGTGTATAATTCAAAATTAACGGTAACTGTTGAAGTAGGTTGGAGAATTTATTACCCAAAGATTCAGCTGATTGTTGATAATTTTAATCATGAAAGAACAAATTCAAGAAGAACTTCAGGGGCAACAGAAATAGAATCCAATGGAAAACTACCTCAAAAGGAGTCTTTTGTTAAATTAACAGCCAGGCAGCTGGGGGAAGAATATGGAAGAAGAATCTCTCCTTCAAGAGTAAATCTTAGAAGGTCATATTATGGTTCCGGCAATTATGTATTTAAAAAGGGAAAACAAAAAATTATTGAGAAAAATTATGATGCAGCGATTGATATTTGGCTGAATCAATTTGAAACTACCCTCAATCAAAAGACCAAAGGGAAAAGTGCTTACAATTTAGCAGTAGCTTATGAAGTAAAAGCTGATTATCAGAATGCTATATATTGGGCCGAAGAAGCCATTCAAAATCGAAATAGAAAAGCTAAAAGATATTTAACTATTCTTAAAGATAGGGTTGAAGAGGAGCGAAGGTTGGAAAAGCAGATGAAAGTTGATTAATGTTTTATGGAAACGTCTCTACAAGAAAAATGCTTCTTTGGTTGAATTATTAAAAAAATGACGAATTTGTTGCGGAAAATCGTGGATACCGCTTGGTCTTTCATTTAGAAACCTTATTTTTGAGCAAACAGTTCGGTATTAATTATTAGAAAATAAATTATGGCAATAGAATTAACAGATGCAAATTTCGAAGATTTAGCGGTAAAAAGCGATAAGCCAGTGGTGGTCGATTTTTGGGCGGAATGGTGTGGGCCTTGTAGAATGGTTGCTCCGGTAGTTGAAGAGTTATCCAAAGATTACGAAGGTAAAGCTATTGTTGGAAAAGTTGATGTTGATGCAAACAATGAAATTTCAGCAAAATATGGTATACGGAATATACCTACAATTTTATTTCTTAAAAATGGTGAAGTTGTAGATAAGCAAGTTGGAGCAGCTCCCAAAGCTGCATTGGCTGAGAAATTAGATAAATTGCTGTAAAAAACTTAACAAATTAAAAAGCCCTTTCTCCAAGAAAGGGCTTTTTTTTT
>CEUK01030450.1_pt1 | contig 21999 bp, 13 predicted proteins | sample 356451 | NCBI WGS metagenome assembly CEUK01 (sample SAMEA2622843, study PRJEB7988) | marine metagenome | isolation source: saline water (ENVO:00002010), including
GATTTCGTTTAGCGCTGTTTGAATTTTATTGTGAGGATCAAGAAAAGCTTCCTGTCTTCGTGAACTCTGTAGATACCCTGCAATCGCATAGTAATCTTTGGTTGATATAGCATCAAACATATGGTCGTGACACCTTGCACATGACACTGTTACTCCCAAAAAGGTTTTACTAAAAACATCAATCTGATTATCAACCCTATCAGACTCATTTTCTCTAACATTAGTTGGCGCATGTGTTGCTTCATGAAAATGCCAAAATCCTGTACCTATGACAGACTCATTATATTTTTCTTTCTCATTAATTCTAGGTGATTCTATTAAATCCCCAGCAATATGCTCCATTGTGAATTGGTCATATGGAACATCATCATTAAAAGCTCTGATAAGATAATCCCGGTAGTCTGTTGCATATGGAATAGGATAATCAAATTCATGTCCACAAGTTTCTGCGTATCGAACTAAATCCATCCAATGGCGAGCCCACCTTTCTCCGAAGTGCTGAGAATCAAGCAAGCTGTCGACAACTTTTTCATAGGCGTTCTCAGAACCATCGGCAATGAAGTCTTCTACCTGATTCTTTGTTGGCGGCATTCCAATAAGATCAAAATACGCCCTCCTAATTAAGGCATTTTTACTTGCCATTGGTGACGGCTTTAGGTTTTTTTCCTCAAGCTTGGAGAGAATATGAATATCTATCGGATCGGATGACCAATTAACATCGACAACTTTAGGAAGTGGAGACTTTTTTACAGGTTGCCAACACCAATGCTCAGACTTTCTTTCCTCCAAATTAAATTCTTTGGGTCCAATACTTTTATTGGTTATTTCAGGTAGAGGTTCTACCGGCCACGGGGCACCCATAGTAACCCATTTCTCTAAGGCTTTGATTTCCTTATCAGCAAGCTTTTTTTTGGGAGGCATTGCAGAATCGGGGTCCCCATATCTTACAGCTTCAATGATTAGACTTTGATCTAAATCTCCAGCAATGATAGCAGGTCCAGAATCTCCACCTGAAAAAATGGTACTACCATGATCAAGAAATAAACCTCCTTTAAGTTTTTTAGCTTTAGTTGAATGACAGCTATAACAATTTTCTGCCAAGATGGGCCTGACTTCAGATTCAAAAAATTGTCGTTGCTCCGAAGTTATAGGAGCGGAAAAAACATTGTTGACTGAAAAAAACAGCAAAGCGGAGGACAATGTAGCCTTATAGTTAACGGAAAGTTGCATTTTTTATATACTACTTAGAAAAGATTAATATTACGAATCTCTTTAACCAAATAAAAAAACAAAAAATTAGAAATACTCGGAAATTTTATTTTTAAGGAATTCTACGCTGTTTTTTAGCTGTTCTACTCCATCAACACCATCTTCAATGCTAATCCAACCATCAAAACTGACACGTCTAAGTTCAGAAAAAATAGCATCGTAATCGTTTAAACCTTCGCCTATTTGTCCATGCTTCAGCATTTTTGCATAGCCGATAGAACCTAACTCTTGGTTACGAAGGTCATCGATAGTTCCCTCTATCAAATATCTATCACTGGCATGCATGGTTATGACTCTATGACTAATACGCTTTAATAACTCTATAGGATCATCACCAGCCAAATAAGCGTTACTAGGGTCATAGTTAACCCCGAAACCAGGCAAATCGATTCTATCTACCAATTCGCAGAAAACATCAATGAACTGAGCAAATTCAGGATATTCCCAAAAATCATCCTTGTAATGGTTTTCTAACACTAATTCAATCCCCCTCTCTTGAGCGTACTGAACACACTCAATGATACACTCTGAGGCATAATTAAGCCCCTCCTCCAAAGAGACTTCAGGGCGGCGCTGGCCGGATAATACTCGACAGTATTTTGCTCCCAATTCGCTGGACATGTTAATGAAATTCTTTTCGTAAAGAACTTGCTGAGCACGAAAACCCGGATCTGGATGCGTAAAATCGGGGGAACAACAAACCATGGGTATTTCTAATCCTCTATCCTCAGCCATCGATCGAAACACTCTCCAGTTACTTGAATCTTTGTTCTCAATGAATCCGGAATACCACTCCACTCCATCGACATCCAATTCACCAGCTATATCCAACCAATCTTTAACTAGCATCGTACCATCCACGCACAAATCATCCATGTATGCCTTGGGGAAAACAGCAAGCTTTGGCATGAATAAAATATTATTTTAACACTTTGGAGCGTTACGACCTATAAAAGGAAACTGTGATAATTCGATAACCTGTCCACTTATAGGACCAAACTTCTCGGTTAAAAAATTAACTGCCGTGAATGCAATATCCTCTGGTGTAATCATCCTTCCCGAAGGGGCCTCCTCTTTTCCGAGTTTCTTATACCAATCATCCTCCATGCCTTCATCAATTTTTCTTTGTTTTTCTCCTTCACTTAGAACCCAGCCAGGATTGATCTGATTAACTTTTATTCCATAATCTCTATGTAAGGTATCTCCAAGGTTTCTGGTTAAAGTCATCAATGCTCCTTTCGAAGCACTATAAGCTAAAAGATTAGGTTCACCTGAGTAGGCATTCACTGATCCAATGTTTAGCACATAGCCTTTTGAGGCACTGAGCTCATTTAACGCTGCTCGAATCAAAAGCATTGGAGCCCTAGCATTTATATTCATTACTCGATCCCAAAAATCCGCATCAGTTTCTTCAATGAGATTTCGCAAAACGGCTCCAGCATTATTAATTAAACCATATATTTCACCAAATTCCTCAATTGCCTTAGATACCAATTCTTCACAAATCTTGGGTGAAACCAAGTCACCCACAAAAAAGGGCATTTTTAACGATTCAGCGACATCTTGCGTGGCGTCATTCTCAAGGCCGTGAATCAAAACCTTGCCATTTAAATTTACAATTCTTCTGGCAATTGCCTCTCCAATTCCCATTGAACTTCCTGTTACAATATATGTTTTCCCTTCAAGATTCATCATAGTAATAGCATTACATCCGTTTATCCTATTTTACCGGAAAAAGTACTGACTTAACTACCTTCCCCTCATGCATTTGGTTAAACGCGTATTCCCATTGATTCAATTCCATTTTCACACCGATTAATGGACCAACGTCCAGCACCCCAGTCCCCATTAAATGAAGAACTTTCTCCCAAACTGGCCAATTATGGCTAAAACTACCCTGCAGTCTTACATTTTTCTGAACGATTGGGTCTAAAGAAAAATTTATAGGCTCAGGTCCCCATCCAACTTTAACGATAGTGCCGTTTGGTCGCACTAATTCAATGGCAAGTTTCAATGATTCACTTACTCCGGCAGCATCCACGACAACGTCAACTCCAAGCCCATCAATCTCATATGCCCATTCATTGACTCCTTCAGTTAATGTTTTTAATTCATAACCTTGCCTAGCAACCTCCAATCTTGAAGAGTCACTTTCTAAGCCAACTATAGCTGTCTCAGCTCCAGAAAATTTAGAAAAGACACCGCAAAGAATTCCAATTGGCCCAGGACCTATTACCAAAACCCTATCACCAGGTTTAATTGACGCGTTATTAATGACAGCATTGTAAGCAACGCAACAAGGCTCGGTTAGAGCTGCTTTTTCTATAGAAACCCCCTCAGGTATTCGATGTAAACATCGACTCGGAACCTTAACGAACTGCGTCATAGCTCCATTAACTCCATACCCAAACCCTTTTCGATCTTTATCTAAATTATATAAACCTGTTCTAGACATTGGACTGTCCGCATTAATAATGGCTGCCGTCTCGCTAACAACTGCATCATCGACATTCCAACCCTCAACGTTTTCTCCAAGTTTATGGAGTCGACCGCCAAACTCATGACCTAAAACAACAGGATAGTTAACAGGCCAACTATGTGATGAATGCCACTGATGAATATCACTTCCACAAACACCCACAGCACCCACCTCAATTATTACATCATTGGGATCTGGAGATGGAATCTTGACTTCTCGCAATTCTACCGACCCAGGATCCTCGGAATAATTAACAACAGCACATTGAGACATAAGAAAGAGTAATTAAATTGATAATAGAATTAACTACAATAATGGACTATTTTACTAAAATTATAAAGTGATCTTCAAACAAAGAATATAGATATCACTAGTGAATCAATTATCTAGATTAATGCTTAGATTTATTTACATATTTTTAATCACTGTGGGACTGGCTTCTTGCTCAAAGCCCTTGACTGATCCTGTTGTATTTTCCGCCAGTGAAAAAGATAACACTTTAATTGAAAAGATTACGAATGAGATTAAGGATCTCGAAAAGAAGACTGGAAAGCGCTTCCAGGGCAATTCCATAAAAGTTCACAAACCTATTAAAGCATCATATTCTGATTGGAGAGGTATGCCTGTAGCTAAAATCAGAGGCAACTTTCAAGGAGGTCTCACTTCATGGAAAATGATCGACCAACAGGCTGCCATCTATTTAGCACATAATAATGGCTATATTCCAAAATGGCTAATTCGTCATGAATGCCTTCATGTAATTTTACTAAGCAATAACATAACAGGACATCCAAATAAATATACAAAGCATTTTGAATTACCACACCAATGGAGTGAAGGAACAGAATGGACTCCAAATAATAAATTTACTCTAAGCCAAAGAGAAGAGTTGATCGCTTCATGTCCTATATGTAGAAAGAATGATATAAAATAACAAATGTCACAAAAGAATTTTATTCTGGCTACCGCTGGTCATATTGATCATGGTAAAAGCACATTAATTGAAGCACTTAGCGGTATAAATCCTGATCGTTTGCCTGAGGAACAAAAACGAGGAATGACCATCGACTTAGGATTTGCTCACCTAAATATTAAAGATACTGAAAACCAAGATGAAATTTTCAGCTTAGGACTTATTGACGTTCCGGGTCATGCGGATTTCGTCAAAAACATGGTTGCCGGAGCAGGCTCAGTTGATTTGGCCATGTTCGTTGTTGCCGCAGATGATGGATGGATGCCTCAATCCGAAGAACATTTACAAATTCTATCATATCTTAATGTAAAAAGAGCAGTCGTTGCTTTGACCAAATCTGATACTGTTGATGATATTGATTTTTCCATTGAAGTAATCAGAGATTCTTTAAAGGGATCAGCATTTGAAAATTCGCCTGTGGTTCCAGTGTGCGCTTTAATTGGAGAAGGTATCGATGAAATTAAAAAAGTTATAATAAATGAATTAAAAGAATTACCACCCCCTGCAGACATTTCCAAACCGCGACTTTGTGTAGATCGCGTATTTTCACCAAAAGGAGTTGGAACAGTGATAACTGGCACAACACACGGTGGAGGATTCAGTAAAGGTCAAAAGGTTATCATACAACCGCAAGGCACAGAAACCACAATAAGATCAATTCAAAATCACAACAGTCAGTTGGATGATTGTAAACCAGGAATGAGAACTGCTCTCAATATTCCTGACATAGAAATACTAAAAGGAAAATCAAAAGAAGGCATTAGGCGAGGTGATACAATTACAATCGCAGATCTAGGAACTCCTTCAAGAAGAGTTCACGTCGAAGTCCATGTAAGTGAAAGAGCAACAAAAATTCAAACAATTAAACATGCTCAACGGGTTAGATTCCATCATTTCAGCACAACCATTTCTGGGAAAATATTATTCTTTGAAAATACAAATCTCGAAAAAGGAAACAAACATATTGCAGAAATAAGATTAGACAGACCAGTCTTCACGTTCGCTGGAGACCGATTCGTACTAAGAGACTGGTCTAAACAATTTACTATTGGCGGTGGAATTATTTTGGATTCTTCCCCTCCTAAAAGAAGTTACAGAACAGAGAAGCAAAGAAATTTTTTACTCATGCGTGCTTCTAACCCCAATGAATTTACCACTCATTTGAATTCATTATTAACTCGAGACCATTTCATCAAATCAGATACCCCATTAAGCCAATCTTCTTTCTCCAAATCAGTAATAGAGGATGCCATTGAAAATAATGATGTAGTGGTCTCTGGCAACTTCATCATTGATAAAAATTGGTGGTCTGAAATCAATGAGATCGCGGGAAACCGAATCAAAACAATACATGAAAAACATCCTGAACTTCCAGGAATTGATATCAGTCAGCTAAGGACCTTTATGAAAAAAAGAGTTGTCGATTCAAAACTCTTTGAATTTCTTATCGATCAATTATGTAAATCAGGCTTCACCAAAAAAGATACTATTCTCAGTATAGACTCACATAAGGCAAGTCTACCAAATCATTTAACATCTTCTGGAAAAAAGATTAGAATCCTTCTTGATGAAAATCCATTAGAACCCCCTAATCCAAAAGAAATTATAAACAGTGAAAATGATGAGGCTGCATTAAAATTTTTACTCCAAACAAATGAAGCGATCCAACTTGACGAAAAAGTTATTCTTTTGAGTAAAAATTATAACGAGGCAGTTGATAAAATACGATCCTACATAACTCAAAATGGCCCAGCAACTGCTGCCGACCTTCGTAAAGCACTCTCCAGTACAAGAAGAGTCATAATTCCTCTTCTTGAACACCTTGATAAGGAGGGGATTACTTTTCGAAGTGGAGACACCAGAGTTCTTAAGTGATACTAACAAGAGATTGAAATTCGTTAGAAGAAACTGAATATAGCCGGAGACTAAGGTAGCAATTTTTCTAATTTTAAACGAAAAAAGAGTCTTTTAGAATTTGAAGACTGTATCACTTTTATTTCCTCAATAAGTGAACCCACTTGTGACTCTAAAACTTCAAGATTATTCCAGTTAGTTAAATCACTAGATGACTGAAACTTAATCGCGAAATCATTAGCGACCAAACGTTTTGAAAGCTCCCAGTATATTAAGTTAGATTCTTTATCATATTGGGGTAAAACAATATCATCGATAGTCTTCGGATTCCCCCCAATAAGATATTCCAAGCCATTCACTACTCCATCTTCATCTTGATCCTGATATGGACTGCCAAGATTATAATTAGTAGACCATTCTTCATAACTTTCATATATCACATAACCATTAGGAGAACCAAGATAACTCCCTAGCGACCATGATTCATTATTATAAAATGAATTTCCACCACTCGTATTATTGTAGACTATTGAATACCCTTCGCCATCAGCAGATGGATACCATTGATCATCATAGTTAAAATTAAGTATGGTGAATGGAAATGGATCCGGCAACTGCATAACTAACTTTTCACCAGCATTATTAAGTTTTCCTTGATACTCTTTTATCAATCCCGTTTCAGTTCCATATCTAGATGTGAAGGCTTGTATGTTGGAAACCAAAACAACAGACTCATTAGACAGTAGAATTGTATCATCAAAAACAAATTGGATCCCCTCTTTAAATGAAACACCATTCAAATTTAAGGGACTATTACCTAAATTAGTTAACTCAATAAATTCATATTCTGACCCTCCTATCGGATTATACATTATTTCAGTGACTCTAAGATGATTAATAATATCTAAACTCATTTCATATTTTTGGTAATCATCCGAGCCTTCAGATGGTTGCTCAACTCCTGGAGTCGGAAGCAGAAAATTTTCATGCTTATTACTTCCAGCATTAACACCTTCAGAAACTCCAGACGATTGAGGACCATACACTACATCATCGACTATTCTGTTGGCGTTATCCCTCAATACTATTTGATCAAAATCAGTCGATAACTTAAATCCTCGTGGTTTAATCGCCACATAGCTATTAGGGCCAATAAAACTCAAATCAGGGATAGTCATTAAGTTGTCATTCAAATTAGGAGAATCAGAAAGACTAGCACCAGACAGCTTAACAGGAAATTGAGCCGGGTTTGCTAATTCTATAAATTCGTTTTGATTCAATTGATCAGTATTAGCAAGCCATTCATTAATTCTTATACCAGATATGTCACCTGAAGGAGCAACTTTGTTAACTGCGCCAGGCGTTGGATAATTAAGAGACCAGGTCAAATCTCTAACTTGTCTACCAATTGAGTAATTGCTTGCCTGTGATCCAAAAGTTAATGAATCTTTTATCTCGTCACCAAAAAATAAATAAATAGAACCTGCTCCATTATTTAGAGAGTTCTGCGAAAATAATGAATCTAGATTCACAACCAAATAGCCTAACCCTTGAATCTTCGAGTATTCCGAAAGACTTATACGAAAATCAGCTTCAGAATGATTCGCAATGTAAAAATTATTCAAATCAATGGCATTAGGATTTGGGTTGTATATTTCTAAATACGAAGGACTGGAGCCATTTAAACTATAAGCTCCATCGTTAAAAATAAGTATCTCGTTAAGAATAATTTCATAGGGTAAAGAATTAACAACGGTCCATTTTTTTGATTGAGTTGGAACTTCTTGCCAATTACCTGCAAAATCCTGCCCCTTAACTTCAATCACATAATTACCAAGCGAGAGACCGCCTAAAATAATCTCACTATCTCGGACAGTTTCTCCATCAGCTTTAAAACCATCTCCTATTTGAATGACATCACTCCATTGTCCGTCTTTAAATCTCCATTGATAAGCAAAGTAACCTGGCCCACCAACTTTTAGCTTTGCATCGCGACTTAATGTATAACTATTCGGTTCTCCGCTAATAAAGATACCAGCAGGAATCATTGCTCCGAGATCTTGGCCAAAAAGACCTGAATTTTTGGCAGGCGAGGTAGGTTGAAGATTAAAATCATTATTGTCTGGATTAACAAATAAAGGATCATCAATGACGTTATCTTCTCCAAGGTCTAAGATATCAATACCTTCATGATTTCTTCCAATTTCAAGATCTGATAATTCCGGATCTAATAAATTTCTATACATTTCCAAGGGAGTCACCGGATAAGGCGGTTCCTTGGCATCATCAGCACCACTAAAAACTCTTGGAGTAACCAATATGTTATCTGAAAGGTACGCCCCTTTCCCATGAGTCGCTCGAGAATCAGTGTCTGTGGGTATAAAAAGATTAACAACTGAGGCTACGCTCGGATTGTCAAATCTATCATTGAAATCAGGATGGACCTTATAGACCGTATTGTTTTCGAAAATAGTCGCACTTTGAATTTTTAAACTAATTGCATGATCAATATCAGCAAAAACATTTCTTGATATTGAGAAAGTAGCATCAGGTCCAACATCACCAGTAGAAATGGCATTCGCGTAACCTCTGTCTGAGGTCTCATCATCTTTAAAAACATTAAGAAACACATTTTCTGAGAGAAAAACATCACCTCCTAGATCACATAACTCATCCCCTGATCCAGAAAAATAATTACCAATAATTTGAAGTATTGGATTAGGCCTCCATCCACTATCCACATCAATAACATCATTATGTCCTTTATTAGTTCCAAAGAAGTTATCACGAATAATATATCTTCCGTCCTCTGGTATCTCGCCAATTCCCTTTATATGTTCACTAATATTATCAAGATCTAATTCTGCTGGCCCCTCTTCATCTGTGAACATATCCGGAAATCTTGTATTCTTTATGATAACTGAGGCATCCTCAGTATAAATCATTCTTATATGAGTTCTCTGAAAAGAAACATCATCGATGACGCATTGAGATTTAAGGATACCGATAGCTCCCTCATCATCTTGCGCGCTTTCAAAGTCCGAAGACTTAATAATATTATCAGACTCTAAAGTATTAATTAATTTAAGCCCTCTCCACTTGGGTGGAGCATCAGGAAGACTACCATTACCTGCATCATCATTTACAAATTCCGAGCCTGGGTAATGAGAGAAATAAATTCTTTTATCTTTTTCTCCCCGAATTAATGCTACCCCCTCAACCTCAATCTTTACACCTTCATCAACGTATACAGAAACTCCAGGCTTTATATTTAAAATAACTCCATCAGGGATCTTTACGTCATTGGATACATAATAAGGTGAACCGTTTAAATCCCAAATAACTTCTCCTCCCACTGGGGTATAATTATAAAAACCCATGTCATTATTTTCTGCATCAACGAGATCCTGAATAATTGCTGGAGATTCACTTGAAATCCTAAAGTCCCCAGTATCCGGATTCCTGAAAAGTGGATCCTCATTGTTGCCACCTTGCCACTCTCCTTCAACAATCGAACTTTCAACTCTAATATCATTTTCATTGTAGTCAGTTACGATAGTCTCTTCATTTCCCCATAGGATTGAATTAATAACTGAAAATCGACTTGGCTCATCATTCCCATCTTTATTTTCAACCTGTAGACCTACTGATTTATTTCCAGAAATAGTTACTTTTTCGAGAATAACATCAGCATCGTCTTTTGCAGAAATTCCTATGGAATTATTTATCAACAGCCCCTTTTTTAATTCAAAAGAACCTCCAAAAACGCTAATTCCCTTATCTCCACAATTTCTACAAATGACTCCTTCGGCTATGACCTCAGCATCCAGGGTGTCGATACCGTCATCATCCATGTATGCCACTGTAACATTTTTTAAAATCAGACTCTGCCCCGCATCTGATTCGTGCAGGTATATGGCATCATTATCATCTGTTACACCATCCTCTCTATAAACACCAAGCATGTCGGTTATATAGGTATTCTCAACGAGTATGCCAGAATCAAATGTTTCAAAACCCATCACCGATCTGGCCCAATGACATCTTCTAAATACTAAATCACAACTCTTTCCATTTTGAGCGTTTGACTGTCCTATCTTACCTCTATTGTCAGAAATAGTACAATCTTCAAACAATACATTCGATCCTAGAACCCTCAAAACTCTACCGTGATCAGTGTGCCCACCCTTGGGTGAATGTCCTGCTTTATGTATATTTGTATATTTGAATAACGCACTTTCTGATTCATCAAATAATATCTGTCCCCATATATTACCTTCGGATGACGAAGTAATGGTGATTGGGTTTTCACTAGTTCCAATGCAATTTATACTTCCAGAAACTATTAAATCGGCACCTCCAGAGCTTTGAGGCTCTGCATCACCATCCACTAAAATTATGGTTCCTGGCGAGATATTGAGTTCTGTACCTCTTGGAACTGTTAAGTCATCAGTTATTCGTATAATTCCTGACCAATTATTTACTTCATCTTCTAAGACTCCAGAAACTTCAGTCACATTTGGAAAGGCTCCTAAACTTGTAATGGTTTTATTTATTTGCTGCTGCCCCACTCTTACATTCAAACTAATGTCACCTGGATCAGTCGATTGACCAAATTTAAGAGCTGTTAATTCAAGATCAAAACTAATATCCGAACTTCGCTCATCTCCCTGCTTAATTTCAACAGCAATTACATTCCTTCCTTCAACTAGTAAATTTGGTGTTAGTTGATCAAAGTCCTGAAAATTTTCTGATGGGGTATCATCACCATCAAGAGTATAATCGTCATAGGACATTCCATACTCCATGTTAGATGTTTTAAAAAATTCTTGGCCGTTAATGTAAATTATTGCTCCATCATCATACTTTAATCTCATCTCAAGAGCAGATATGTCCTTAACTCCATCAATATTAAATTCCGATCGAAAATAAGTTGTTGCATATTTATTTCTTGAATTAGGTCCGAAACTTAATTCGGTAACCTCATCATCATCACCATAACCCAATTCAGCTCTACCTTTTTCCCAAGCTGAATCATCAAAATTAACTCCTCTCCATAAAACACCTTGATCTGATCCATTATCAAGATAGCTCCATACAGAACCTTCGCTAATAAGATCAATCTCCTCTGCTTCTCCTCCTCCTTCGACACTCACCAAAACACTCCCCAGCCCATTCCTGAGCTGAACAATATCAGGGATTATCCTAACCCCTGGTGTATTACTTGATAGAATTGCAGTATCATCCCAGACATCTCTTAAGTATTGCCCATCGGCATCTCGTAAATCCACACGCACAAGAAAAGGGACTTTAGGAATATATGAAGACCTCGTTGTTAAGAAGAGATTACCTCCAAAGTCTTCACCTCTGAGCTCTCCTGAAACCTCTGTCACTTTACCAGTATCATGCCATACTTTTATAAACTCCTCATAAAGTAAATCATCATCTGATTGCCCATAAAATGAAACTCTTACCTTATTTGTACCCGGCATTAAATTTCCACCATTCTGAAATGAATTTAAGTCTAACTCCCACTCGCCTGACACAGGATTCATATTAGCATTAGTCCCATTAACTGTTATCGATTTTACTTCTCCAACATGAAAACTTCCAGAGAAATTAGCCTCGCCACTGTTAGTACGAAAAAAACCATCATTGGATTTTGGCAAATCTACATCAACAGAATAATTAGTTTGAATTTGCTCAAGAACTCCACGTCTACGGTCCACAATAAATTCTTTCATTTCATCTAGCACTTCAGAATTCACTACTCCCATCAATGCTCTATCGATAATTGGATTAATGAGATCTGGCTTAAATTTATTTTCGAGAATATCAATAAACGTTGCATAATACCTACGAATTATATCAGGGTGAGATAAAAACTCCTCTAATCCGTCTACGTCCCTGTACGTAAAAATAGAAAGGTTGGGATTACCTGATCTTGTTCCTTGGTCTAAAACCGTATCCAGATCGTGAGGAACAAGCTTAAACCTTGGATCTTTTACACCTCTATACAAAGCATAGTCATCCCCTTTTCCCGTTGTAAGGCCCCCTTCTCTATTACCAACGAGTGAATCGACAGCCAAGAAATGGAGCCATTGATCAATATCAACAACCTCAGATAGTTTTTCTATAAATTCTGGATCATTATTAAGGTTCAAAGTCCTTGTTAAGTTGATAATATCGAGCCACTCATCTTCCGATTTATTTGTCTTCTTAAAATAAGTGTTCCTATAGGAATCAGTTTGATCCCCTTCGTATTTCAAATCACCCTCATCTCCATTACTTTCGTCATCCCTTACCTGATAAAGATTACCGTTAGGATCATTGGGCCAATGGGCTGCAGTGAACTTTGAATCAAGAGACTCGGTCCTAGCATAATGACCATACATCCTTGGACCGCCAGACTCCGCAAGATCTTCTCCATTAATACGTAATTTAACTGCGATACTATCCGCCGCTTTAATCCCTAAGTATTGATATAGCCAACTTCCCGCTACTTGGGAGTGAATATACTGACAATTGAACTTAATCGACTCTTGTCCATTCCAAGGATCATCAGATCTAAATTTGATAAGGTGGTTGTTTGGAGGACCTCTTCTACTGCTAGCACCGCGGTTGCGAATTGATGCCAAATATCTAACTCTATCCCCTTTCCCATCGAAACTAAAAAACGTGCAATTCATTTCAGCATTACTGTCAGCTTGACTAGATCGACGACCTATCTCTTCAAGTTCAAGTCTTTCTGACTCTTTCATGACAACAAAATAACTAGGAGTGCCTCCATCCTTGAGGTATTCGTCATCAACCATGTAGAGGTAATTACAGGTATTTACTCTATCAGATATAGTTTGCGGCCATACGGTAATTTGGCCATTATTTCCGATTATTGAAAAATAAAACTCTATTACAGATTTGTCTGCTTGTGGCGGTATTTCTGAATAATATAAATCGTTTTTACCTAATATCATTTGCGACGATTTAAATTCCTCATCTTTATCATCAACTCTCCAGAATAACTTTGGCTGAAGGTTGTCAAATTTTTCTAAATTATCAATTTCAAGATTAATCAAAACGGGATCATTGGATTTTGGAACAAGAGGAAAGTGACTGACATTTTTAATCAAAGGTCGAAAGCTTGGATTAAAGATTGAATTCTGTTTACCCGGTGACCCTCCAATTAGTGAGGATGCACTCCAATTTTGGCCATTATTGTTTTTATCAGCCCAATTAATTAACTCTAATGTATTACCTTGACCATCATGCTTAGCATCCCAAATCCATCCCTCATGCCCAAGATCTTCAGGGCCTGGTTTTCTTAATGCCCAAAAACCTTCATTTGCATAATCAACTTGGTCGACCTCTTCACCAAGATCATTCTTTAGCCGAATTGTTTCTCCCGAATTCGACAACTTACCATTCCATGGCCCCAAAGCATTCGATGCATCAGGATTGGCCAATGCAAACTTTTCAGGGTCAGCTGCGACAATAATAAATGATTTTCCCTCAACTGATACGTTAGGAAATTCAAAATCCACACCTGCAGTGATTTTCCAACCATCAAGCGAAACTGATTGATCAGTTGTATTATAAATTTCAATCCATTCTTGCCCTTGATCTTCAACTCCATCCGAATTTTTTACAGAATAATTAATCTCATTAATAATAAGACTATTATCAGACAAAGCAGCGAGAGAGAACCATAGAAAAGACAGGGAAAATGTGAAACTGAAATTAAAGGCTAGATTCATATTAATAGAATGACTTTACACTTCAACGTGCAAAATAAGACATTTGCTTTAATGAGTGTCCAACCTACAACATATCAAAACCTTATTAAAGTAGGATTAATAAACATTATAATAATCCCTAGGATGATAAATGCTTATCGGTAAAAATAATTTATAAATTTTTACGATGAAAGAGTTTCTAAAGCAGAATTAATAGTTTCAGGATCACCCACACTAATGACGTTGGTCCCTTTTCTAATTCTAGACATGAGACCAGCGAGCACAGGCTTAGGACTAAACTCTATGAAAAGGTCATGTCCCTCATTAAGCAAATTCTCCATTGATTGAGACCAACGAACAGAACCGGTTACCTGACGCTCGAGGGAACTACTAATTTCGACTTCTCCTGATTTCTGTATTGCATCAACATTAGAAACAACAGGAAAATTTGGATTAGAAAAAGAAACTTTCTCCAATTCTTGGGCCAATTTTTGCTGTGCCTGAATCATCAAACGAGAATGATAAGCACCCGCAACTTCAAGCTCCTTACCCATTCTACATCCATAATCTTTAACTTTTGTTAGAGCTCTTCTTATCTTTTCAATCTCTCCCGAAATAACGATCTGACCAGGAGCATTGTAATTAGCAACATCCAGATCAAAATCCTTAGCCAAGTTATTTACGGCCTTCTCATCACCTCCAATTATGGCAGCCATTGAGCCCTCTGTAGCATTACAAGATTCCTCCATGAATTGTCCACGCCTAGAAACGATTTCAAGTCCCTTTTCAAAACTGAAAACTCCTGCAGATGAATAAGCAGTAAACTCTCCAAGTGACAAACCAGCCGCAGCAACAGGATTAAGATTAGGACATTTGGATTTTAATATTTTCCATGTAGCAAGCCCATGTAAATAAAGCGCTGGCTGGCAAATTGATGTCTTTGTTAATTCATCATTAGGGCCTTCGAACATTTTTTTTGTTAAATCAAAACCTAATTGTTCGTTTGCCATGTCGAATAAGTCTCTGGCTTCAGAATATTCCTCGACTAATGATTGACCCATGCCCACTTCTTGAGCTCCTTGGCCAGCAAATAATAATACTACTGATTTCTTCACGATACCAATTGCTCTATCATTAATCGGCAAGAATCAACCTTGTTTTTCAATACTTTACTAGAATCATTGATTGCCTCCTCAACCGAAACCTCAGAATCAACCATTGGGAAAACCTTATCAAACACATTTTCTAAAGCCTCTTCGTCTTTGAGTATCCCACAGAATGCAACAACTGGCTTATTATGTTTATGTGCCAACTTCGCTACACCAAACGGAGCTTTTCCCATCATCGACTGCGCGTCAATACTCCCTTCTCCAGTAATAATTAAGTCGCTGCTTATCACAGCCTCTTCTAGAGAAGTCATTTCTGATATTAAATCAAATCCATTTACAAGGGTCGCGTCACAAAATGCTTTTAACCCAAATCCAAGTCCACCTGCTGCACCCGCTCCTTTATCATTTCTAATCGATAAATTGAGTTCATTCTCAACGACATCAGCCAGTCTTTTAAGCCTTGATTCATGAACATCAATATCATTTACACAAATTCCTTTCTGTGGACCATAACTTCTGGTTGCTCCTTTTTCTCCAAGAAGAGGGTTGCTCACGTCGGTAGCAACAATGATTTCAGGCAAATCAATTGGTATGTCCATGAAAACTCGATGAAGTTTGTCTAAAGAATTAGGAATATCCTCAATCACATGACCATCATTATCATAAAATCGAACACCTAGCGCCTGAGCCATTCCCGCACCACCATCATTCGTTGCACTACCACCTATCCCCAAAATAATTTTATCTACTCCCATATCTCTAGCGGCTATTATCAATTCACCAGTTCCAAATGTTGATGCTTTCCAGGGATCTAAATCTTCTTTGTTAATAAGCGATAATCCTGATGCGGCGCTCATTTCCATAAGGGCTATTTCTGGAACCCCATCCTGATCCAATGCTATTTTAATTGGTGCGGAAACACAACTTCCATGAGGCCCCTGAACACTTACTTCAAAAGTAGTTACTCCCAAACTATGGCCTAATATATCTGAAGTCCCCTCACCTCCATCTGCCACTGGTTTCAGAACACACTCATGATCTGATAACCCCTCGGAAATCAAATCAGCAACTTCTTTTGCTGTTAAGGTCCCTTTAAATTTATCTGAAGCTATAAGAACTTTCATCTAGATGAAAAGACAAACTAATTAACACAACTACTAGTAAAAGCATTAATGAAGCCAACTTCAATTGCTAATATCTCCTGAACATTAGTTTCAAGATCAGTCCTTAGATTTTCAAGAGCAGAAACCCGTGCCAACAATTCATCAGTTGTATGCGAATCACTCAATAATTTTGTGAATTGAGAATGTTCTGGAAAATCTAAAAAACCAACATCCACTTTTTGCCTTATGGCATCTCCTGCCCATGAAATTAAAACTTCAAATAAAGATGACCTTTCTGCCAGATAGCGTGAATGAGAAATCGCCTTGTGGTAATCCTCTCTACTCTTCAGCCATTTTCCATCAGTTGTTTTAGAGAATTTTTCGGACTCAGATTTTCTGACTTCGTCTTGGTTCTTTTCGCAATCTTCTTTTACAGAGCGCAAAAGCTCTGAGAACTTTTTCGATAAACTCAATGCATCTGAAATACTCCCTTTTGTAGGCATTTCACTTAATAGGCCTCTCAAATAGTTACCATACTCATTATCGGCAATATGCTTTTTTCTAGACTTCAAAGGTACTTTAATACATCTAGATAAAATCGTATCTAATAACTGCTCAGGAAAAGAAGTTATAAGGAATATTAGACATTGGTCTGGTGGTTCCTCCAACGTTTTAAGAAAAGCATTTTCAGCCTGTTCACCCAAGCGATCCGCATCCTTAATGATTCCAATTTTATATTGGCTCTTAGAGCTCTTCTGATAAAACATCTCTTCGAGATCCCTCATTTGCTCAACTTTAATTCTTCTCGATTTTGACTCAGGCTGAATGAGTCTAACATTTTCTGAGATGACATCCTGTAAAGAATTATCCTGTGATTGACTATTAATTAATGCAACTAACTTGAGAACTAACTCATCCTTTCCAGAACCTTTCTCACCTGTAATAAGATAAGCATGAGACAGTCTCTTTTTTTTAAGAGAATTACTCAGGTAGCTAAATGCAGTGTCAATTTCCAATGCCATATTTTTTATTTAAATGCTCCCATATTTCATCCTCAATTGTGTCAGCGCTTTGACTGCCATCTAAAAGAACAAACCTCTTTTCATTAGCCTTAGCCATTTCTAAATATCCTGATCGAACCATTTCAAAAAATGAATTTGGCTCTCTCTCCATCCGATCAGGTTTATCACCAGATCTATCGGCAACTCTTCTTCTTCCTTCTTCAACAGTTATGTCTAGTAAAAAAGTACAATCTGGATAGAAATCACCAACTGTAAAATCATGAACTTGCTTTACAAACTCTTCGTCTAATCCTCTTCCCTTACCTTGATAGATAGTCGTAGAATCCAAGAACCTATCAGCAATAATATATACACCCTTTTCAAGCGCTGGAGCGATAACCTCTCTAACAAGTTGTGCTCTGCTAGACGCAAAAAGAAGCAATTCTGACTCCGATGTCATATTTTCTCCCTCTGGTGCATGTTGGAGCAGATTCCTGATAGACTCACCGAGCTTTGTTCCACCCGGTTCTCTTGTATGTAAAACATCAATTCCTAGCTTTTCCAATCTATGACTAAGTCTCTTGATTTGAGTGGATTTTCCACAACCCTCCGAACCTTCAAAACTGATAAAAATACCTTTATTCATTTAAGCCAAAAATTCAAATTTTAGACAGAATAGATTAACATGAATAAATCTACAAAAGTACATTAATTATTAATTTTTTCCGGGAAAAGCCCCATAATCCCATCTCTCGATGCATTACATATTCCTCGTTCCGTTATCAGCCCACTAACTAATCTGGATGGAGTCACGTCAAACGCATAGTTAGCATAATTGAATGAATCTAAAGAAACTGCAATTGATGATATCTTTCCCTCACTATTAAGCCCTTCGATGTTCATTACTTCATCAGAATCGCGTTGCTCTATTGGAATATCTCCACCCCCTTCAGCTGTATCCCAATCAAAGGTCGAAGACGGTAATGCAACATAAAACGGTATTCCATTATCCGTAGCCGCAAGGGCCTTAAGATATGTGCCAATTTTATTAGCCACGTCCCCATATGAATTTGTCCTATCTGTTCCAGTAATCACAACATCAACCATACCTGATCGCATTAAATGACCGCCGGTATTATCAGGAATAATAGTATGAGGTACACCCTCGTTAGCAAGCTCCCATGAAGTGAGCCTAGCACCCTGATTTAAAGGTCGCGTTTCATCAACCCATACATGAACTGACAACCCCTCTCTGTGAGCACAATATATTGGCGAAGTTGCAGAACCCCAATCAGCAAATGCAAGCCAACCGGCATTACAATGAGTAAGAATATTTACAGGAGACGAGTTATTTTTATTTTTTGCTATATCATACAATATCTTTTTCCCATGATTACCGATTTCATTACACCATCGCGCATCCTCATCTGATATTTTGTTAGCCTCATTAAGCGTTAATGTTATCCAGTTTTCATTTTTATTTTTCGCAACCAAATCCAGTTGCCTTTTAACTGCCCAAGAGAGATTTGTTGCAGTTGGACGAGCCTCCAATATTTTAGAGGCAAGAGATTCAAGTTGAGAGTAACTGCCTCTACTTTGATTGGCAGCCAACCACATTCCATACGCTGCGGTGACGCCTATACAACCAGCTCCTCGTACATGCATATTTTTTATTGCAGAAACCAGTGATTCAACAGAATCAAGATTTTCAATCTCAAACGCAAAAGGCAATTTGGTTTGATCTATTATTTTGACTATTGGTTGCTCATCCTTATCAACCCAAACGGTTCTAAAGTGTTTTCCATCAACATTCATACTTGATATTCCAGCATAGCTTTTAAATTAAAAGTGAATAAAGTGAATAAATTGAAATCAGAACAACTTAGTCACTTGAAGCAAAATATCATTAAAGATGAAAAATTTGTTTCAGTAATTTCAGCTTCATTTGGTGATGGTCACAATGCTGCAGCAAAGGGAGTTGTCGAAGCCTTCAATTCTTTGAAGGTTCCAAACAGTGGATTAATTGATCTTCTAGAACAGATCCACCCCGCTACCATGAGTTGCTTTACAAAAGGATACCGCCTCGTCACAACGAGATGGCCTGCAATTTGGGAAAAAATGTACATGCTTGCAGAAAGTTTTCCTTTTGGCAATGAGTCGTTCGATTTAATGCCCTCAATTACAAATGGATTTTCTAAATATCTAAGAGAAACCAAACCTGATGCCATCATCAGTACTTACCCCTTATATGGGCACATTATTGAGAGAATTTTTGGCAATGGAGATTTACCATTCAAATTTGTAACAATGATTACTGATTCAAAGTCCATCAACAAATCCTGGTTTCATGGAGCTTCAGGAGAATTCGCTGTATTAGATCAAATATCTGCGAATAAATTAATCTCTCATGGCATTTCTAGTGAGCGAATTCATATAACGGGATTTCCTGTTTCTCCACGTTTCTTAGAGAATCGACCAAAGGAATTTGAAAATAAATTACCTAAAGAATTCAAAATTCTATACACGCCCACATCAAACAATCTACACGTAGCTTCAACTCTTAGAGAATTAAATTACTTAACTGACAAATCGCCCAATAAAATCTCATTAACAATTGTTATGGGAAGACACTTTAATAGATTAGATAAAATTGTCAGATCTCAAGCTCCTGAAGGATCCACCATTATAGGTTGGACTAAGAGAATGTCAGAGTTGTTAAGCGCAAGTCATTTAATAATAGGAAAGGCAGGAGGTGCATCAGTTCAAGAAGCAATGGCATCAGCTTGTCCCATGATCATCGATTCAATGATACCCGGACAAGAGGAAGGTAACGCCGAAATGATTACTAAAATTGGTGCAGGAATCGTTGCTTTTGAACCTAAAGAAATACGATCTACGATTGAGGACCTTTTAGGTAATAACGGGAAAGAATGGCTCAAATTTCGAAAAAATTGTCATATCAAAAGCACCCCTGAAGCCGCTCTAAACCTAGCCAAAATTGCAATCAACTAAATTAGCACATCTATCTACTTAGATCAGTTTGAAAAACAATCTTAAAACCTCTTTTCTGTAGAGCAGAAGCGGCAAAATCAGAATCCTCGACTATCAAAGCTATTAGGGGCCATCCGTTCTGATTTATAAACAATGGATAACTAGTATGAATATGAGTTTCAGCTGCACTCAATGCTGAAAGACATGATGCCAGTGAAGGCACACCTTCTGTTAATCGCACAACTACAATTTCATTCACCACAAATGGAATACCTTTTTCCATAAATAATGTTTCTGTAAGTTCAGGATCACTAACCACCAAACGAAGAACATTAACATCAAACGAATCCTGCACACTCAAGCCTAGGACTAAGACATTTGAATCTCCCAATAATTTTATTATTGAATGCATCGCTCCAATACGATTTTCAAGCATTAATGAAAACTGCTTAACAGGATTACCACTTTTAATGATTGGATCTTCTATTCCCATAAGAACTCAGGACTTATATCAATATTTAAGTTAAATTATTTTATTATCCAGTTGTTATTTATTAACTCTACAATTTTTACCTGATTAATCCCACCTTTGCGCTCTTTTGGGAAACATATCTTTAGGATACATTCTTTTTCCCATTCATCATCGAGTAAGTTATTTATATTTACACCTATATCTGAATCTTTTCGAACGTACCCGTATAAATCTTCTTCAGACTTCCAGTCACTTATTCTAACACAAATCCATTTGGAGCGCTCTGGAAAAGCAAATTCTGGATTACTATCCAATGTGGCTCGAACCCTAAAATAAAAAGGATCACTTCCATCAGATTTAACAAAATCATCCCAATTCATTTGACCGTACCTAACGAATTCTTCCCAATCTAAAAGAAAACCTCTATCTGTATCCTCTAATAAAACAGTTCGAGCTCGAAAAACATCATCTACAGTGATTTTAGCTATAAAAAAACCACTCAAATTACCATCAAGTTTTTCAACCGATTCAATACTTTCTAATTTAGGTATTGAAAATGCGTTCCTAGAATAATGATCTTCAACGTGATTTAAAATCCTCGATGAAAATCGAATGATTCCATTAAGCTCAAATCTATCAGAGACTGAAAAAAATTTTTTAATTGTATCTCTGGCCCTATAATCAGTCTGAAATAAATCTTCATCCAAACCTCTAGGTAAGGGATTTATTTTATAACTATTTACGTTTAATGTATTTTTGTTTACCCCAGATTCTCGTGATTTATTATCCTTAAACGAACACTTACTAAATAAGTAGGTGATTAAAAAAATAATTAATAAAGTTACGAGAACCCATTTGAGTAATAAAAGAGAATTAAATTTTCTATTGAGATGAATAGGTTCAAGAACAAGACCTATTGGTAATTCTTTCTGGTTTCCATATTTGTTATTTATCTGCTCCTCGTTCACATCCTCTACACCCTCTACATCCTCTACACCCTCTACATCCTCTACAT
>CEUK01151393.1_pt1 | contig 21997 bp, 19 predicted proteins | sample 356451 | NCBI WGS metagenome assembly CEUK01 (sample SAMEA2622843, study PRJEB7988) | marine metagenome | isolation source: saline water (ENVO:00002010), including
GAAACGATTCTTTTCCCGCCTTTATCCGAGAAAAGCATACGTAAAATTGTATCGATTCAGCTTGATGCGGTTAAAATCTCCTTAAGCTCAAAACAGATCAACTTAGTTGTTACTGAGGAGGCAGTCAGTACTATCGTAAAAAAAGGATATGATCCATTTTTTGGTGCAAGACCAATAAAGCGATTGATTCAGAATGAAATTTTAAATAAGCTCGCCAAGGATCTAATTGAAGGGGTAATCGATAAATCTCACAATTTGGTGTTAGATTCTTTCGACAATACATTTGTTTTCAGAAAGCCAATTCATGAACATGAGGAATTAGTTTAAACGGGTGTTTTAATAATTTGACTTATATTTAGCTCGAATTAAAAGGAAATGCCAAAAGTTTGTTCCATAAACATCAACGAGAAAGGTGGTGTACCAAAGTATTCTGTTAATCAAGCTTATATTGGAAAGTTAAGGGTTGAAGGCGATAAACAGAATGACCTGAAACATCATGGAGGGGAAAATAGAGCAGTTTGCTTGTATTCCATAGATCTTATTAATGAATTAAAAAAGGAAGGACATCCTATATTCGCAGGATCTACTGGTGAAAATATTACGATTAAAGGACAGAACTGGAATAAATTAAATCAGGGAGTTATACTGGAGATTGGACAGGCAAAAATAGAGCTTACACATCCTGCTCCACCATGTAAAACAATAGCTAAATCATTTAAAGAAGGAAACTTTGTCCGAATATCTGAAAAAAAGCACCCAGGATGGGCCAGGTGGTATGCTAAAGTGATAAAAGAAGGGGTAGTCAGCTTAAATGATATGGTATACCTTAGATAAATCTATACCCATTGAAAGTTGCATCATATAAAAATTCCTAAAAGCTGAAAAAAGAGAGTTTCAAGTTGAAAAAAGGTATTCCAACTAGAGTTAGTACTTTTTTATTTTATTATGATTTAAATGATTTTGACGCGGAAAGCGACCCAACCTTTTGGTTCTTTTTCTTTTTCAAATTGAACTTTCGATCGCTCCAAAGGTTCACCGGTAATATTGCTTTGATGCACAAATATTTTCTCACCACCCTCATCCATAATAAAACCAAAACCTTTACTTGTATCGAAGAAGCTTATGAAACCTGTCATTATTGTATCAATCTCCTCCTTTTCTCTTTTAGGTACACCAAGTTCAATGCCTAAGAGCTTCTTAACAAAGATAGTGTTTTGTAACATTCATAATATAAAATTATTATCTATAAATAATGGCTAATTTTTAATTATTAATTAATCTATGTAATTAAAAAACTCTTTTTTAAAATTTATGAGATATAGCTTTTTACTCGCTCTTGTCGTGGCAGTATATAGCCACCTTAAATAACTTTTGTTGAGCATTTCTTTTTTAAAATAACCCAAGTCAACAAAAACGTTATCCCATTGCCCTCCCTGAGATTTATGGCAAGTAATGGCATAAGAAAACTTTATTTGCAAAGCATTAAAAAAAGGGTTTTTCTTTATCTTTTTATTCATTTCTTTGTCTCCCTTGTAATCTAAAGAAACTTCATTGTAAAGTTTTTTGTATTCGTCATAAGTTAGAGATGGGGCTTCACTTGAAAGAGTATCTAAAATTACTATTACATCCAACTCTTTTTCATCTAGGTAGTCAACTAGTTGAATGGTTAGTCTGGCAAATCTAAATCCATACCGATCAATAGTCTCTTTAAAACGAACCACCTCAACTATGTCTCCATTGGCAATAAACCCTGCTTTACTATCTTCAGCCAGCCAGAAATAATTATTACGTACCACCATAAGCATATCCCCAACCGATATTTCATTCTCTTGAAATCTAATTCGTGATCTAATTTGTTGGTTGTATATATTGGCCCGCTTGTTTGAACGGCACAAAACAATAGTATTAGAAATATCACTGACACTGTATGCCGTTTCCAAGTGATCTTGCAATTCTTCACCAGAGTCAAGACGAATAACATCATTATTTACATTAAACTTAGGATAACTAAAGTCCTCAACACCTATTCTGTTTCTTAAATCGGTAGCATTTAAAAGGACAGTAGATTGTTTTGATTGACGAACCACGTCTTTCATAGTTACAGAAATTACATTTTTAAGGTAAGTCGTTTCTAAAAAATCCTCATCTAAAGCTGGACTTATGTCCAAATGGACGGGTGGCAATTGGGCGGTATCTCCAATTAAAATCAGCTTGCACCCAATACCATCGTATACATACTGAATCAAATCATCCAACAAAGAGCGGTTGCCAAAGCTGGAATCACTAGCTTCAGGGATCATAGAAGCTTCATCAACTATAAATATGCTATTGGTATGCATATTCTCTTTTATCTTAATGTAAGTGTTGCCGTTTTTTCCAGATCGTATCCAATATATTTTTCGATGAATCGTAGATGCTTTTTTGTTGGAAAACTTGGATATTACTTTAGCGGCTCTCCCTGTAGGAGCCAACAAAACAGAACGTTTGGCAATAATAGATAAACTTTTAACCAATGCCGATATTAAAGTTGTTTTACCTGTTCCAGCATATCCTTTTAATAAAAAAATACTTCCTGTACTGATTGATGAAGCAAAATCAGCAATGGAACCCACAATTTCTTTCTGCTCATTCGTAAGAGTGAATGGAAAGTTTTTTTCAATCTTATCTTGAAGTTTTTGAGCTGTCAAAGTAAAATAAGTTAAATTTAACTGTTGTTTTTATTTATTTAATAATTAATTTAACCCCTTGACAACTTGGTCTATCGATTAATATCTGTTTTCTCACTACTAGTATTTTTTTTACATATAAAATGTGAACAAAAAAACTTTGGTAGTGAGCCGTTCAAAATTAAAAAAAATTTATCTGATATAAATCCTTCAATTGAAAATGACACTTTAATTTCAATTAAAAATGGAGATAAAAAAATTGATGTCAAGATTATCTTTCCCTCAACTGAATTCAAAGGATCAATAATTGTCCTACCGGGTTGGAATCACCCATACTCTTATTGGATTGATAGTACAAGCCTATCTGAAACAGCTAGTCATAATGGTTATTTATTAATCCTACCAAATATGAAAAAAAGTATTTATAGCGCCAAAATATACCCTGAAACAAGAAAAGATTGGCAAGAAGAAGCTACAAGAGCTTGGGTGAATAATTATATTATAACCTTTTTTCAAAAAGAATTTAATCTACTGCTTCCTAGTCAAAAAAATTATGTTTTAGGGTTATCTACAGGAGGAAGAGGCGCTTTGTTTTTAGCACTTGAAAATTCATCTGTTTTTATTGCTGGTGCAAGTTTATCAGGTGATTTTAATCCTTCTAATTTCCCTAACGACATACTTTACAATGGGTTTTTTGGTAGTTATTTAAATAATAAAATCCGCTGGGAAAAAGATGAAAACCCTTTAGAAGATATTAATCAATTAGAAGTCCCTTTCTATATTGGTCATGGTTTAAAAGATCGAGTTGTTTCTGTAAAACACTCTATTTTATTCTACGAATCACTTGATAAAATAAAACAAAAATCTATTCTACATATAGATTCATTAGCTAGACACAATTTTCACTATTGGAGTAGTGAAGTAGATAATGTGATAGACTTTTTTAACTCTCAATAATACTATTTCTTGGATGCTCGCATTAAATTTGAGGTACCTCTTCTAAACTGATAGCCTATACCAAACGGAAGAGGTTTTGTTTTATCTTTATTAAGATAAACCTCTTTCAAGTCTTCTTGATGTCGTTCTTTAAATAATGGTATTGGATATGAATAATTACCATAATACGTTAAATCCCAAATGTTCGAGTCAAAATATTTTATTGGTATTCCAGAATCATCTTGCAAAAGATGTTGTGATTTATTTAATATCAAGTTCCTTATTATGCTAAATGTTGGTCTGTGCATCAAATAAGATGCAGACTTCAAATAGGTTGATTTAATATCAATCCCATTTAAATATGCAACAAGGTCGGTTCTAGTTTTTAACCCTTTAGCAAATAATCCCCCTCTACTTAAATAAGGATCGTTTTGAATATTTACTGCAAAATATACTAGAGACTTTATTTTTTCTTCACCGTTTCGTTTAAAGTAATATCTGTTCCCGATATAAGTTGAATCAGAAAGTTCTGATAAATCATTAGTTAAAGATCCATTAGGCATAATAGCAACCTTTTCTTGAAGTAAAACCTCATGATTTGTTCGGGCAAAAAAATGCATTAACACATGCAATGTCCCATCCAAATCACTTTTAAAATCTTTCGCCATTGCGATTGTTCTAAAGAAGCTCATACCCAAAATAGCATTCATGGATTTTTTTAATTGAGACATATAAATTGAAAATGTAGAGTCTTTTGTCTTTAATCTTAAGTTAGGAAACGTTCCGATTGGCTCAAGACCTATCATGACGAAATGGTCATGATTTGGAAAAAATAAATCTGCATGTAAAAAATCTGCTCCTGAAAAAGGGTAAAATAAAGTCCCTCCATCTTTGTTTAAATCTGACAATTCTTTTGATGACCAATCTTTCATGATTGGTATTTTATCCTCTGTTCGTCTCCATAGCATATCTATCTTTGATTGATAGTCCTTGAATACTTGACTTGACTCCAATGATTTTAAAGAGCTGTCTTTTTTACAATTATAGCCTCCTAGAAACTGTGCTAATTCATTATATTTTTTTTCTGTTAATTCTTCTTTGTTTTTTTCTTTTTTGACTGTTGGAGAATCTATGTACTTATTTTTAACTATTTTTTCTTTGGCTACTTCATTAACACATGAAGAAAAACAAATAATAAAAAGTAATAGATGAGTATAATTTTTCATGTTACATATAAAATAGAAAACAAAGGAATAAAAAAGAGTTTAAATAGATCTCTTTTTCTTTATTTTAGTGCAAAAAAATCGTTGCTTGTGAATAAAAAATATTGCTTTTGAATATTCGCTTAAGTAGTCTTCACATAAAAACTAGTAGTTTATGAAACAAAATCTTTTTTATTATTTGAGTCTGTTTTTCGTGTTTCTTTCATTCGCTTGCGTCACTTCCTTTTTTTCTTGCGCTGAAAAAAAAAGCGTTGAATCCAAAATTCAAAAAGCTAGAATCAAAACACAAAATGATTGGGAAGTAAAACCTGTTAACCAACTTAGTCAAGACATTATCCTAAAATACTCAAAAATAAATTCTTGCTATCTTCCCCTTTTGAAAGATTCTTCTTTTTACAACCCTAACTTTAAAGTAGGTTTTGATTGGTCAGATTTATTTAACGATATTTTATCCATTGATAGTGAATATAGAAACAGATATTTGGTTGGAGACCTGATGACATTAGACGAAAACTTAGAATCTAGAGGGATTAAAGAGAAAAATCCTGATCTTTCTAAACTTATTGATTTTAAGAAATATGACAACAAATTATTTGAATTATTTGATAAAGCTGAACAATCTGAAGATGATAAAAAAATATTATTCCAATATATCCGAAAAAACTACCCCAATGATACAATCGCACTAAACAATTTTTATGAAAAAGTATGGCGGTTTAAAACCCCACCTTACCAAAGAAAATTCTCTGTTATGAGAAATAAGGTTTACGCTAGTGGTCAAAGGATTTGTCTATGCGAAGCTTATAGAGACACTCTTCTTTTAGTTGCACAATACGCTACTTCATCTAAAAGATTAACCCCCATTATAGATAAAGATAGCTCTGGAAATACTATTTCCACTAAGCATATCGAATATTTACCAATAGAAAAAAGAAGGTCATACTATGCTTCTTTGTATAGAATCACATCTAAAAACTGGGAGACTGATAGGGTATACGAAAATGCTGATATGGTGCATGATAATAAAGTTGGAGGAGGAAACCAGCGTATTACTTTTTATAAGGGAAATGCACAGTTACCAAATTTTCTTTTAATGGAACCGTCGATAGAGTATCCTAAAGCCATGAGGTCAAATGGTATTCATGAGGTAGCCTTAAGAGAATTATCTAGGGGTATGCTTGGTACTGCAAATAGTATAGGATGTATTAGATTGTCCGACTTTGGCTCTAAATTTACTCGTTGGTGGATTCCTCAATCTGCTAATTTTTTTGTATTATACAAAGAAAATAGATATCACAAAGAACTTTCTAAAGAAGATATACAAGAAGAACTCCCTTTTAGAAATGAAAAAGAAGGTAATTTATTTAGAGAATGGCTACATAATGAAAAACCATTGAAAGCTAAACAATTGGATGTCGACATTGACGGAAGTTTTGATAATGGTTTTATTTTAGATGCATACAATCTATATGGTGAAGAATATGAAAAAAAGAGAAAATGAAAAATAAATGCTCAATATTACAAATTGTTTTAATCAGCCTTTTACCATTAAAAAATGTTTCAGGCCAAATAAACAAGGAAAATCCTTGCGATACTATATGGATTCAAAATGGAATAGAATATGATTATAATCCTCTAAAAACAATTAAGGAAAAAGATTTTTCTTTCTTAACAATAAAAAGATCTAATTATAGAACACTTGTTGACTCAATAGGTGTTTCTGCAAAATACACTTTTAATCGAAAAAAACTTTCCGAAGAGATCTTAAAAAATGACTCTTTGTTCAACTCAAATTGGTCTAGTGAATCTACCTTTCCTAGTCTAGAGCCAATCAAAGAGAATGATAGTGTAAATATTATATTAATACAGGGAAATGAAACTTTTTTTTATAATTCTTGGGGATCATTTAATTCAAAATATGGCCCTAGATGGGGGAGGATGCACCGTGGGATTGACCTTGGATTAAATATTGGAGATACTTTAAGATCTTCTTTTAATGGTATAGTTAGATATGCTGAATTCAACACAGGAGGATACGGAAACTGTGTTATTATAAGACATTTTAATGGCCTTGAAACGCTTTATGCTCATCTTGAGAAAATTCTAGTTACACCAGGTCAGCTAGTTTATGCTGCAGATGTTATTGGACTAGGCGGGACTACTGGAAGAAGTGACGGCCCTCACCTACATTTTGAAACTCGTTATAAAGGCAGATCATTTAATCCATTAAAGATCTTCGATAAAGACTCTCTTAACCTGCATTCAAATTTTCTTGTAATAAGGAAAAAAGATATTACAGACCCTTATATCCCGAAAAAGAAGTATCATGTCGTTAGATCAGGTCAGACATTATCATATATAGCAGCAAAATATAGAACAACTATTTCTCGAATACAAAAGCTAAATGGAATTAGAAACAGAGATAAAATCTATATAGGACAAAGGATTAGAGTGAAATAAGAAAACATAAAAATTTTATTACACCTTTAAACATGAAATTAAACCTTTTTCTTTTGCTTATATCATACTCTATATGCTATGGACAGGAGAGAGCTGAAATAAATCAAAAAATAAGCTCTAAAGACACCTATCTTTCTCTCCGGGTTGATTCACTAGATCAAGAAATAATCCGACTTTATTCAAAGACAAATTCATGCTATTTACCATTATTAAAAGACCCTAAATTATATCCTTTAGGTGGGAGATCAGGTTTTGAATGGAGTGATTTATTTAATGATTTATTAGCAAAAGAAAGCAACTACAACAACCGATATTTAGTCGGTGACTTTATGTCTCTTGATGAAAATTTCGAAACTAGGGGGATAGAAGAGATAAACGCAGAGCTTAAAAACTTAGTTGATTTTAAAAAATATGATGAGAAGTTGTTTAAGCTGTTTGACCTTGGGGGGAAATCTTCTAATGATATTGAGATACTTTATTCATACATTCGACTTAATTATCCCGAAGATAGTTCCAAATTATTCAATTTTTATGATAAAGTATGGAGGTTTAAGACACCTCCATTCATACGTAAATTTTCACGAATGAGAAATACTTTTTATGCATCAGGTCAACGAGTTTGCCTTTGTGAGGCATATGAAGACACCTTGTTTTTAATCGCTCAATACGCCACTTCATCGAAAAGATTAGAGCCAATAATAAAAAAAGATAGTTCTGGTGAGGTTAAATCTATAACTTATAATGAATACCTCCCCATAAATAAAAGAAGACACTATTATGCCCCTCAATATAGAATTACCTCTAAAAACTGGGAAAGTGACAGGAAATATGAAAAAGCTGATTTATTGCATGATTATGATTTGGGTGGAGGAAACAAACATATTACATATTATAAAGGGAGATCAGAACTGCCTAACTTTCTTTTAATGAAACCATCAGAAGATTACCCTAAAGCTATGACCTCAAATGGTATACATGAAGTTGCTTTACGTGAATTATCTCGTGGGATGCTTGGAACAGCAAATAGTATAGGATGTATAAGGCTTTCCGATTTTGGCTCGAAGTTTACTAGATGGTGGGTCCCTAAAAATGCCAAATTCTTTATTCTATACTATGAAGATAGATATCATAAAAAACTCTCACTAGAGAGCATTAAAAATGAATTGCCTTTTAAAAATAAAGAAGAAGGCGATTTATTTAGATTATGGTTAAACAAAAATAAACCTCTAAAAGCAAAACAAATGGATCTTGATATAGAAGGTAGTTTCGATAATGGATTTATTCTTGATGCATATAATCTTTTTGGTGCTGAGTATGAAAGGCATAAAATTAATTTGATTAAATAAACCCTTTTTTTAATTTTAGCCAACTAACTACTAAAATTATAAATCACTCTCTAATTTAAATCTTAAGACTTACTCTCATTTATTGAATAAAAAATTAATTTCTTAATATCATTATGCATATGAAAAAACTGTCTTCCACTTATTTTTTTGTGTTTCTATTAATAGTATCGTTATCATCGTCTTGCGAAAACACCTCATCTAATAATGAACTACAAAACAAGTCATACAATACACCTAACATAACGGATTCATCTACGAGTCCTTCAATTCAACCAATAGACACTTTCCATAATGCTTTGGGTCTCTTAATTTCAGGTATGGATTGTTCTTATTTTAACACAAATAATAATATAGATACCTCTTTCTGGAATCAATATAGCAACAGAGTAAGCGAATCTTTTTTAAAAATGCACGAAAATAGACTAGAGCCAATGCGAAAATGGAAGAAAACAATTTCATCAAATAACAAGCTTAATGACACTAGCTTATTATTTTATCCGTTTTCTGGGGCTGATTTTTTACATGCATACTATCTGTTTCCTGAAGCTAATGATTACGTCCTTATAGCGCAAGAGAAAATAGGTGATTTACCTGATTTTAATTCAATCAGTAGTCAAAAATTAAAGCTTTATCTTAATGCTGTTGACCATAGTCTAGGCGATATTTATAAAAGAAGTTATTTTATTACTAAGTCAATGATGGCTGACACTAAGGAAGGTTCTGAATTAAATGGTTTGTTGCCCTTGTTTTATTGGTTTATCTCTAGGACAGATCACGAAATAATAAATGTATCAAATGTATATGTAGATTCTAATTCCAAATTAAACACCTTTACTTCAAGCATTGAAAATAAACTTGATAAAAAAATCAAAGGAATTAAGTTTCTTTTCAGAAAAAAAGGTGATGAAAAATTAAAATCAATAACTTACTTTAACTGTGACATTTCAAACAAAGGATTTAATAAGAATCCTGAATTCAAAACTTATTTAAATTCAATTAGAACATGTAATAGTTTTGTCAAATCAGCTTCATACTTAATGCATTACAGTACTTTTAGTGATATTAGGGGGATAACATTAGAAAAAAGCAACTCTATTCTAGAAGATGACACAGGAATACCATTTAAATATTTAAATAATGGTGGTTGGGATATTAACTTGTTTGGTGTATACGTTATGCCAGTAAAAGATTTTAGTGAAAGTAGATTTCAAAAAGACCTGAGCGAAGCATACATGAACGAAACATTCAATAAAGGTAAATTGCCTTTTTCACTTGGTTATCATTGGGGATCAAAAGAACAAAATCAAATGTTATATATTAAAAAGTGAAAACAGAAAAATATACTAAAGCAGTAGCGACCAATATGGTGATTGCTAATATGGTCGGCACTGGCATCTTTACTGCCATTGGATATCAAGTAATGAACAATGGTATCCCTGATCCTTTTAGTATCTTAATTATATGGGTGATTGGTGGTCTTCTTTCCTTATGTGGTGCTTTTTCGTATAGTGAAGTAGCAAGTTGTGTCAATCGTTCTGGCGGTGAATACTCTTATCTTTCTGACTTATATCACCCTTTAGTTGGTTTCTTAAGCGGGTGGACTTCAATAATTGTAGGTTTTTCAGCTGCTATAGCTGCATTAGGTTTAGCTATAGGAGAGTACTTTTTGCCATTAATCGGGTTTGATAAGGATTATACTTTTAATGTTTTAGTCTTTGATATTTCTATTCAGAAGCTTGTAGCTCTAGGGGCGATAATTATAATCGCGGGAATTCATATGAGAGGAATAAAATTTGGAGGAATTTTTCAAAACTACATCACTTTCTTTAAACTAATTCTAATTAGTTTAATTTTAGTCCTTCCGTTTCTTTTTTCGGACTACGAACACAGCAACATAAGATTTTTGCCAACTGCAGAGACATCAAAAACAATTTTAAGTTCTGCGTTTGCAGGTTCTTTAGTATGGGTAATGTTCTCTTATAGTGGTTGGAATGCAAGTACATACATTTTAAAAAATCTAGAAAACCCAAAAAAAACATTACCGTTTTCATTGATTTTCGGTACTATATTTGTCACTATAATATACGTTTTGTTAAATTTTATTTTTATGTATGTAGCTTCCTTCAAAGAGTTAGAAGGACAAATAGATGTTGGTAATATTGTAATGCAAAAAGTTCTTGGGAAAAACACAGCTCTTATAATTAGCGGTGTTTTTTCATTTGCCTTGCTTTCAGGCATAAGTGCCATGATGATGGCGGGTCCAAGAGTTGCAGAAGAGATTGGAAAAGATTTTGACTTATTTAAGCTATTAGCCAAACAAAATCGTAAGGGAAACCCCACTAGTGCTATTATTTTTATAGCCTCTGTTTCATCTCTTCTGGTTGTCTTCTCCTCCTTTAAAGACATGATAGAATATATCGGAATTGCCCTTACAATTTTTTCATTTTTAACTGTTTCTGCTGTTTTTATTATTCGTAAAAAAAATATTAAAAACCAATTAGGTGTTCGTTGTTGGGGCTATCCATTTACGCCATTACTTTTTCAATTTTTATCCTTATGGATGATGTATTATTTTATAAGTGAGGACCCTATAAAAATAGTTTGGTGCATTCTAACATTAATGCCAGCGGTATTGATTTACTACATTTCAAAGAGTAGAAAGTGATAAATCAAGTCTATTAAATTAGTTTTAATTTTTTGGCCTTATTATATTATATATTCCACTCAAGTCATACAAACCATATTTACCAGGGACAGATTTATTCTGTCCTGCATAGCTTAAAGTTATAGCTATTCTTTTCTTAAAATCTTTCCAACATATAAAAATAGCACTATGCTCTACATTGTGAAAAGAGTAATTAACATGATAAACCCAATCTCCAGGTTGCAGAATGTCAAATTGCGAAAATTTAGTTCCTTTTTTGTTACTATAAATAGTCTCTCTATTAGTCCTGTTGAATCCCGATCTAGTGAAAACTCTATCCACAAAATCCCAACAAGATCCTTTTACTATCGACCGACTTTTTATCGCCATTCGATGTCCCTCATTAATAACCCTTAATCCATTATCTGTTGTTTCAGACAGACAACTTTCATCATTAAGGCAGCAACAATTTTTCAGTTTTTCACTCTCTGCTAAAAAGTTTTTATCCGGACAAAAAATACTCTTTGAATCTACTAGTTTTTTTGGGGTAGATAAAGTGTCAGATATAGATTTATCTATTAATTTAAATGCCAAAGAGTCTAAAGTTTGTTGAGTGCTAATTAAATCATAGGATAAAGAATCTGTTTTATTTTGTAAAATTTTTAGTGATAAATATACTTGTGCAACTTCTTTCTTAAATGATTTTCTGTCTTTGTTTATTATAAGTTCTAAACTATCTATTTTTTGTTTATTTCCCCAAAATTTCCAGAATTGAGCGTTGATAAAAGTGACGTTAAACATTAAGATTAATATTGTTATCAATGATGTTCGATTGAAAAACAGACTGTTTTTTATTTCCTTATATTCCTTCATTTATTAATTAAAAATAATAATCCTACTAATTGTAAAAAAGTAAAAGCATAAAAGATGAAAACAAGATTGTTTTCGCTTCAGCCTTTTAATCATTATGCTTTGATTATATAAATTCTTTCTTTTTTCAACTTTAAAAGACCGAAATTTCTTTTTCACATCCTTTTGAAGCTTATTAATGAAGATAAAAATTATTTCGATTTAGTTTTTAACTTACAATAAAATTAGTCTTGCCAATCTAGCTATATTATAACTCTGATAATAACTTATTGACTATCCGCTTTCCATTTTACCCAAATCCTTATCTTTGGCTTACTTTGTATTTTAAAAATCTGATGAAAAACGAAATCATTGTACTTGATATAGAGACTACAGGTTTAGACGCTAATAAAGACTTTATACTTGAACTAGGAATGGTAGAGCTCAACTTAGATAATGGAAAGATTACCGAACTATTTAATCAAGTTTTTAAGGACCCTAGCTTAAGTGCAAAACATCATAAATCATGGATTTTTGAAAATGGATTTATGGATATCGATGAAGTTAGAAACGCCTTGCCATTATCTGAGTACTTTGAAGAAATTCAATCTCTAATGAACCCCTATAAGGGTAGAATAACAGCATGGAACAGGGACTTTGACAGTAAGTTTTTAGTTAAAAGTGGATTTGACTTAGGGCCTGATATTTTATGTCCAATGAAGGAAAGTGTTGATTTCTTTAAGATTGAAGGTAATTATGGATACAAATGGGCGAAAGCTCAGGAGGCATGGGATATACTGTTCCCTGAAACACCTAAAACAGAAAAGCACAGAGGTCTTGACGACTCTAAAATGGAAGCGGCTATAATTTATGAATTACATAAAAGAGACGTAATAAACTTTTCACTTTAAAAGAAAAAAGAATTAAATAAAAGATGTCAGAAAAAAAATCAGGAATTAAAAAATATGCAGAAGACATAGAAAAATCAATTAATTCTTTAAAGAAAATAGGATACATCCCTTCAGATAAGTTTAATCAAGAAACCCCTTTCAGATACCCTGTTGCTAAAATGCCAAAGGGTGAGTTCATTAAGCTCCCAAGAAAAGGAAATATTAATAAAAAAAGTTATACAGAAAATTTCTTCTTTAAATATTTAACGAATCATTTCGCAAAGGATTTTACCGTGCTTAATGATAGTATTGTTCCGCCAAAAACAGGAATGGCTTATGAGCCTGATTTCGTTTTATATGATGGAAATAAAGGAAATACGATTTTTCTAAATATAGAGATTGATGAACCTTACGAAGGTTTTTCTAGAACATCAACACATGAAATAAACTCTAATGATTTAAGAGATCTGTTCTTTCAAAATAGAGGATGGATAGTTATTCGTTTTGCCGAAATTCAAATTCACCAAGAGCCAAAAGAGTGCTGTTTATTTATCGCTGATGTTATTAAAGAATTAAAGCCAGATTATATTATTCCAATTGAACTGAAAACATTAACTCATCCAAGTATTGTTGAACAGTGGAATAAACTTAAATCAAATAATTGGGCGAAAAAAAAATATCGAGAAAATTATTTGGGCATTAAAAGTTTTAGTTTTAGAGGACAGAAAAAAATTCCGCAGAACGTTGAACAAACAGATGCTGATATAAAACTTGAATCTCTGATTTCCGAAAAAATTCCTCAATCTCACTTTGCTGAAATAAAAAAAACAGTATTAGGTATAAAGAATTCCAATAGAGATAGAGATCAAAGAATTTCATTTGACGCAAAGGAACACCGATATTTTATAGATGGAAATCCAGACACTATATCGGTTAGCGAATTAATTGGCAAATTCTTTCAGGAATTCGATGAACCGTATTGGTCAAAAATAAAAGCTGCCCAAAGAGGCATTTCCCCTGAAACACTAAGAAAAGAATGGACAGAGAAAGCTATAGACTCAAGTAATAAAGGAACATACCTACATGAACAAATAGAGAACTTTTATCAAGAAAAATCATATGATTCTTCATTAAAAGAATTTTGTCATTTCTTATCTTTTAAGAAAAAATACCCCACATTAAAGCCTTATTTATCCGAGTGGAGAATCTTTGATGAAGACTTGCTTATAGGTGGAACTGTAGATATGCTTTATGAAAAGGATGATGGCTCTCTAATTATATTTGATTGGAAAAGAAGTTTAAAAGTCGTTGATATTAATGGAACTATTATTAATAGTGATTATAATTATGGCTTAGGGAAATTAAATCATATTGCAGATAATAGCTATAATAAATATTGTCTGCAACTAAATCTTTATCGGCACATAATCGAAACAAAATACAACAAAAAAATAAGTTCAATGAACCTTTTAATCCTTCATCCAGACTATGAATCTTATTTTGTCGTTAAAGTTCCTAAGATGCAGTCAGAGGTAGACTACATTATAGAAACCTCTCTTGATTGGAGATAATCTCAATTAATCTTATCACAATATTTTAACAATCCTTTAAATAAATTTAATTGTCCTTTGGCTCTATTCAAATTTTGATTGGGGTAAGATACATTATAATATCTATCTCCCATTATATAATCCGTTAAAAAACGAATCCCCTGAACTAAAACAACAACTTTAGCCCCCAAATTAAGATTGGTTTTTTCAATTTCCAAAAGAGAAGGCTCCGATTCAAAAGTTTGTTTAATCACCTCAAATTTTTCTAAATCAAAGTTATCTCCACTTGTATCATCTTCTAGCTTTCTATTTGTATATGAGCGAACCATATCCCCAAAATCATATAATATTGTACCTTTCATTAAAGTATCCCAATCAATAATTGCATCAACTTTTGAACTATCTTTTTGAAATAAAAAATTACTGCTTTTTGGATCGCCATGGATAATCCTTTGTGGTAGCTTATCATAAATTGTCTCATATTCTTGAAGTATATGAATAAACCTATTGATAACTGAAACTTCTACCTCCACTTCAATTATTCTCTTTTTATCGCCCTTTAACAAGGCTTCTTTAAACTTTTTATATCGCAACTTAAAATTCAAGAAATCAGGAATAGGTTCTTGTAGCTCTTTAACATCAAAGGTTGATAATATTGAGTGAAATTCACATAATGATTTCGCTGCATTTGAAACAAATATTAATGAAGGGGGCACTTGATGACAGTCTGTGTTATCTATAAAAGAAAACATTCTCCAATAATCTTTGTCTTTTGATTGGTAAAAAGACATTCCATTTATTGCATTGATAGGATCAAGAATACCCTTTTCGTAATTGTTTTTTTTTAGATGATCCACTACTTTAAAAATATTATTTTGCAGTCTTTCTGGATATTTGAATACACTTGAATTCAATTGTTGAAGAATATATTTTTTATCCTCTGATATCGTCACTTTAAATGTTTGATTAATCAACCCGCTTTTAATAGATGAGATACTAATCTCTTCAAACAAGGTGTCTGGAAAGAATTGGCGTACAATAGCTATTAATTCTTCTTTCATATAAACAAGGGCTTCGGATAGTTTAATTCTAAAGCAAACTGATTTAATTTGTTTTTTACATCTACTCTATCTTCTTCATAAGTCAATCCAAACCACTGATCATTAGATTCTAAAACCTTAAACTGAACACCCTCCTCATCTATTAATTTTTGAACCGCTTGAGGGAGATAAAACTCTTTCTCCATAGATAATGAAAATGATTGATAAAATACGTCAAAATAATCTTGAAAATAATCAAATATAAGTGGAGAAAATAACCAACAATTCATTGAAACTAAAGTGTTGGGTTCTAAATGTTTTTCAATAGTAGATTTCGCTCTAATAATACCATCCTTTTTTTCAATGGATTCAAATTCTTGAACACATTTCAATATTGAACCCGAAGCTGTTTCACAGAAGCCTCGAGACACTGGGCCATTTTTACTAAGGGTTTTTAATAAAGGGAAGGCAACCATACCCATCATTAAATCTGATATCTTGTTCTTCAGAAATTGAGCTCCCAAAGATACTGTCAAACGACCATAATAGTCATCTGCATTAAGAACCATAAAAGGCTCATTTATCATACTTCTTGCGCTGAGAACTGCATGCGCTGTACCCCAGGGCTTTATTCTATCGGTGGGATATTTTTTTGTCTTCGTTTCTTGAATAACTAATTGAATGTCTACTATTTTCTTTAAAGGACTTAACCGACCTTCTAAAACTTTTTCTACAGACTTATTTACAACTACAACTATTTTACTAAATCCCGATTGAATAGCATCATAAATAGCATATTCAAAAAGAAATTCACCATCAGGTCCAATGCCATCAATTTGTTTCAAGCTTTGGTATCTTCTCCCAAGTCCACCAGCAAGAATCAGTAAGGTAATATTATAGTTCGTCATCTAATCCAAAAACAGGTTTCCTTTTTTTCCATTCCCCATTCGTAAAATCAGGTATCTCCTTTATGCTTCCATTGTCTTTAATAGATGCTTCACTCAAAGGAGTGATAGCATACCAAGCAGCTAAGTCGTAGACGTCTAAAGGGAATTCTATGTCCTCCTTGATACATTTGATAAATGCATTGTCTAAAAAATAATCCATCCCCCCATGGCCTGAGTTCTCAGCCTCATTAGAGTACTTTGACCAAAGTGGGTGATCATACTTCTCAAATATTTCTTTTGTTTTTTCCCATCGATGAGAATGATCCATTTCTTTTTCAAAATAAATAAAGCCTTGGTCTAAGCCTCCCCAACCATAGTCCTCCCAAATTCCTTCTGTACCCTGAACTCTAAACCCAAGGTTATATGGTCTCTGTAGACTTGTGTCATGAGTCAGCATAAATGTTTCTCCGTTAGCACATTTAATTTGTGTAGTAACGACGTCCCCTTGTTTGAATTTAACTTTTGCGTTAGGATGCTCCTCCCCTCCTTTAGCATGCTCTTTTATATACTTATTTAGGCCTAGAGCTTGCGATGACATCGATGAAAGATGTGTCATTCGATTTCCTCTATTAATATCAAACATTGTCGCTATAGGGCCAAGTCCATGTGTAGGATAAAGTTCTCCATTCCTGTTGACATAGTGATTTGTCCTCCATTTAGCCTCACTAAATGCCTTTTCTCCAAATTCAACACCAGAATTATATGCATCAATTCCATCATTAAATAAAACTCCTCTTAAATCATGCTGATATCCTCCTCTGCCGTGAACCAATTTGCCAAATTTACCTTTTCGAACCATGTTTAATACTGCCATCACATCGCGACGGTAACAAACATTCTCTAGAATCATAATCGGGACCTTCGTCTCCTCATATACTTTAACGTACTCCCAACATTCATTTAGAGTCATTGCCCCGCAAACCTCCATTCCAACAATCTTACCATTACGCATTGCTTCCGTTCCATGCTTCAAATGCCATTCCCATGGTGAAGAAACAAATACAGCATCTATGTCATCACGTTTTAATAGCTCACGATAGTCATAATCTCCATTAGAATATTCAACTGCTGCAGGCATTCCTTTTTTCTCTAACATTTTTTGTGCAGAGGCCATCATTCTTTTGTCAGGGTCAGCAAAAGCAACTATTTCCACGTCATCTCGCTTAAGCATCTCATTAAGATGTGATTGTCCCCTAAAACCTACCGCAATAAACCCTAGTCGAATTTTATTATTTGTAGAGTGCTTCATCGTTATAAGGGAGTCGGGAAGGATTAATGCCCCCATACCAAAAAGAGAACTGTTTTTTACAAAATCTCGTCGATTCATAAGAGTTACTTTTTTATTAATTTAATCCTTGCTTGTTTATCTTCTGAGGCAATATATAAAATATAACTGCCTGCTGGTTCTTCTATCCTAAGGTTTAAAAACTGATTTGTATTATATTTTTTTGAACTAATTATTCTACCACTTAAATCTGTTATAATAATTAATCCTGGTTCATTGTTTTCTCCTAAATCAATTGTAAAAGTTCCATCTGTTGGATTCGGGTATAAAGATAAACTTTGTAGAAATGAATTATTTATTATCTCTACAGCGTGTATAGAAACACAGTCGGTAGTATCTATACAATCATTTTCTATTATCTGAACAGCATAATATCCACTGTTTGAAGGTGTATATGACTGACTTGTTTGACCATTAATAATTGTAAAATTATCTGCGCAATCTAACCAGACATAGGAAGAGGCATTTGAATTATTTGCTTCAATAGAAATACCGTTGGTCGAAGTTGTTAGATCCGAGACAGTATTGATTGTTAAGTTTAAAGTCACTACTGAATCACACCCTGAAGCATTTGTTAATGTTGTTGAATATGTCCCTGTAGATGTATATGTATTCCCATCTGCTGACCATATATAGCTATCGCAAGATGTTATATCGTCAGAACTTGAGCTTGAGTTTGTTATTGTTAAGTCTAAAGTAACTAAAGAGTCACACCCTACAGCATTTGTGAGAATCCATGTTGGTGTATTTGTAGAGTTCAAATAAGTGTTCCCATCAATCCATGTAAATTCATCACAAGCAACTTGAGTATCTATACCTGAACTTGGGTTTTTAATAACTATTGTAACAACAGAACTATCGGCACAGGAGCCATTCGTTGCTATTAATAACATTGTTGACACCCCTGAAGTATTATATGTATTTGATGTGTTAACTGAATTACTAAATGGAACCCCATCTAAAACCCATTGATAAGCTGTTGCTCCTGTTGAGCTATTCGTAAATATAATTGTTCCTCCTTCACATATAAGCGTATCATTTGTATAAAAATCTGAAACTATCTGACAATCAACAGAATCACATTGTACAGTAACAATAGTTCCCGTAGCGGAGGTAACAACGGGGACACTATTTACAATTCCACCGCTTGAAAAAGAGCCGAAAGATGTAGAAGAAGTGCTTGGAGTATTTGTGACTAAGCTCCCTGAGATCTCATTACAACCTGAAATTCCATTAGGGTCTGTTTTTATCATAAATAAATCTCGAGATCCTGCACCAAAACTATAAGCATATCCACAAACAACAAATCCTCCAGTACTATATTCTCCAACGAACCAAGCTTGATCTTCAAGAGGGCCTCCAAAACTCTTTGCCCATTGTAAGTTCCCAAAAGCATCTGTCTTAAGTAATGTTGCATCATAATCCCCAAAACCAAAAGTATTAGCCCTTCCACATAAAATATATTCTCCATTGGAAGTCTGCCTTACTGCTTGCAATCGATCTTCTCCGCCTAGACCATATGTCTTAGACCATTGAAGTGAGCCATTAGAACTAACTTTGATAAGATAGGCATCCCAACTACCCGCACCGAAACTATTCGTTGTTCCACCCAAAATAAAACCATTGTCTATTGTTTCTTGAACAGAATATGCAAAATCATATGAACTACCACCATACACCTTGCTCCATTGAACTAATCCTGAAGAGTTTAGTTTAACTAGAAGAACATCTAAAAACCCACCACCATCAGTATAACCCGTCACAATATAACCACCATCTGATGTCTGCTGTATTTCTCTTCCCGCTTCACTTGTGCCTGAAGAGCCAACGGTTCGTGTCCACTGAACAACTCCTGTGCTAGATGTTTTAATAACATATAGATCATCGCCACCAGCACCATAGGACTCTGTTGTTCCTGATATTATATAGCCGCCGTCCAATGTTTCTTGAACACTGTATCCTTTGTCTGATAGTCCTGACGCTCCGCCATATGTTTGATCCCAAATGATATTCCCTGTAGCATCTAACTTAATTAAATAAATGTCGCCAGCCCAATCTGTCGTCCAAGTGTGTCCTGTCATAATAAACCCACCATCCGACGTTATATCAATGTCCTGTATTTCATCATACTGAATGTTTCCATAAGACTTTGTCCATAAAGTATCTCCATCAGCGTCAAGCCTTATAACATATCCATCCCAACCACCTACTCCAAAAGAAAAAGTTCTCCCACACACTACAAACCCACCATCTAAAGTCTCTGCAAATGCATAGCCATACTCTTCCTGAGGACCACCATAATACTTATGAAAAATAGTGGTTTGTGAGCATGTATACTTTGCAAATTGAAACAATATAATAAGTATTAAATATTTCATTTTTTAAATCTATTTAGCTGCTAAATGAAAAATAATTAACGAGCACATCCAACACACATTCTGCTCTGTGGCATCAATAAAATCCTACCCAAAGGAATTTCTCTACTACAACGAATACAATAGCCAAAATCTTCTTCATCTACCTTCTCAATTACAAGCTTAAGCTTGCTATATTTTTCTTCCGCCTTTCTAAGGGCAGCCTCAACCACACTTTTGTTATTTATTGCGTCCATTCGAGAAACACGGCCAATAGCATTTTCAGGAGAAATCGGTTTTGTGATTTCTTTATACTCTCTAATCGACTCCTTTGTCTTCTCAAGTTCTTCAAGAATACGTTTTTTTATCTCTTGTTGATTCTCTTTTTTCATCTACAATGAAAATACTTAATTTTATCTAAAAACAGCTACTTATAAAAGTTATCTATATATGCTGAATATTCTTTTTTATTAAGAATCAACCGTTTCCATAAAGCGCCAATAAAACCTAAACCATATCCTAGCAACTGAATATAGCTTGTTAAAACAGAGAGTATCCCTATATTAAAATTTTTGTTTTTAAAACTTGAATCTATAAATATTATAGCTATATGAACTAATATTGGGAGCAAAAAAATAATTGGACATATTATTGAAAACATGATTAATATCAACAACCCTATTGTAAATCCTGCTGGAGCAAAATGAACTAGTTTTAAAGACTTTGGGTGTCTTTTATATAAGTTTATTCTTGCTATACCTGAATTAAAAACTTGTTTGAAAAATTGCTTAAGACTTGTTCGTCTTTTATGGTAAACAAATGCGTCTTTAAACAACCTTGTTTTAAACCCATTTTCTAATATTCGTATACTCATGTCAATATCTTCCCCAAACCTCATTTTAGAAAACCCATTTGTTTTCTTATATACATCTATCGAATAGCCCATATTAAAGCTTCTTGGATAAAACTTGTCCACCTTTTCACTACCACCACGTATTCCCCCTGTAGTAAAAAAAGAAGTCATTGAATAATTAATTGCTTTTTGTAATAAACTAAAGTCCTTGTGTGCCTTATCAGGCCCCCCAAATGCATCTACAAAATCTTTTTTTATCAAAGCTTCTACTATCTCAAAATAGTTGTTTGGTAAAACACAATCAGAGTCTAGAAAAATAATATAATTTCCTATTGCTTTCTCTACACCATAATTTCTGCTTTGACCAGGACCTGTGTTCTCTTTAAAAAAGTATTTTAAGTCCACTTTTTCTTGATACTTTTTACATATTTCTTCACACTTTATTTGTGATCCATCTTCGATAATAATTACTTCAAAATCTTTGACTGACTGACTAACCATACTAGCAAGCAACTCTTCAACTTCTTCCGGCCTATTATAAACTGGTATAACAAATGAATATTTTATGTGTTGATTTTTTGTTTTTTCCATTACTTATTAATGAGAAGAATAAAATATGATGCCTTTTTTGTTCGTGCTTAAACGTAATGATTTAAATTTCTTTATGCGAAAAAAGAAGATTAAAGGAAAGTAAAACACTATACTTAATAATTCTGCTTTCATAAATTTTATGTTATCAAAGAATAGTCCTAATAATAACCAAAGATAAATATTTTTTAAGAGCATTTTTTATGCCTTAAAATTCTTCGATTAATTCTAATAGAAATAAAAAAGCTCCCAACATATCTGCTGGGAGCTTTAGGTAGTCTAAAAGACTATTTAAGTTATACTTATTGTTTTATAACTCTAGTTGTTACCTTGTTATCACTTTGTGTGATAATTACTTGGTAGAAA
>CEUK01023820.1_pt1 | contig 21879 bp, 17 predicted proteins | sample 356451 | NCBI WGS metagenome assembly CEUK01 (sample SAMEA2622843, study PRJEB7988) | marine metagenome | isolation source: saline water (ENVO:00002010), including
TTTTTTTTTACATCAAATAAATGTTTTTTAATGTTTTCTAAAGAGTAAACCCTAAAAGATAAAGAAATAAATAAACTAGATCTTTCAATATAGCGTGCCTCATGAGAGGATTGTATTTCTTTGTATTTATCTGAGAATAACATCTATATTAATAAACAAATAGCTAATGAACTAATAATTATTCCTAACCAGTTTGTCTTGGTAAGTTTTTCATTGTAAAATAACACGCCTATTAAGCTCGTTGTCACCACTATTCCAACATTGACTATAGAATATACAACTGCACTATTTAATTCATTTAAAGCTTTAATAAAATATATTATTGAAAAAAGATTTGGTAAAGCAAAAATTATACCAAAAAATAAATTATTTAACTTTATACTAGCAACATTATTAAAATGTCTCATCAATACAAAAAAAGCTCCAAAACAAAAAGCATTAATAAAGAGAATCGTAAGAAAATAAAAACTAAGTTTTTTAAGAAAAGTTTGAACCACATGATTGAATATTACATCCAAAATACCCTGACCAAAAAAAATAAAAAGAATAATCCAAACATATTTTTTTTTAATAGAAATATTGTTTGAGAAAACACTAAAATATATTCCAATTATTGCAAGAAAAAAACCAAAAAACTTTACAATAGAAATATTGCTTGTAGGGTATAAAGCTAATGCAAATGCAACAGGAATAATGACCGAAACTTTATTTGAAATAGTAGTAACTGCAACACCTATTTTTTGACTACTATATGCAAAAAAGTAAAATGTTGAAATAAATAAAAAACCAAGAATTATAGAATAATAAAACCATTCTTCATTAACTATTTCAGTTATTGTCATTTTTTTATCTGAATATAAAAAACAAAAAAAAGCAACAGTTAAATAATTAATTGTAAGGGCTTGTAAATTATCAATTTTTAATTTTGCAAAAAGTTTAAATAGTACTATCAAAACATTAAACAATAGTATTGTAATAACAATATTAATCATTATTTAATATTATATCTAGTTTGTCATTACCTATATTGGATTCTGAAAAAGTAGTTCCATTAACAATTGGAGAATATATACCTGACTTTAATTTAATAGGAGAAGTAAAGATCCTAGCCTCATCCCAGTAATCAGCTTCCAAAAATGAATTAATGGTGTAGGCACCACCTTCAATTATTATAGATTGTATTTTAATTTTATACAAATAGTCTAGTAATTGACTTAAAAAATTATTTTTATCTAGTTTGACAAACGTAGATCCTCTTAGTAATTTATTTGACAAAAAATTAAAAATAAAAGTATGAGAATTACTATTAAAAATTTTTAATTTTTTATTTAATTTTAAAAAAGGATCAATTATTATTCTCTTAGGGTTTTCTCCTTTACAAAAACGTACATTTAATTGTGGATTATCGACATGACAAGTTTTTCTTCCTACAAGTATTGCATCTTCATCTGCTCTCCATTTATGTACTAATTTTTTAGAAAATTCTGAGGTCATCCAAAATGGTTCCTTTTGATTAGTAGGAGCTATAAATCCATCTATACTTTTTGCATATTTAATGATTATATATGGTCTTTTTTTTTCATTAAATGTAAAAAATCTTCTATTTAAGTAAACACTTTCTTCTAGAAGAACTTCCTCAATCACTTCAATTCCTGCGTTTTTCATTCTTTCAATCCCCTGACCATTTACAAGACTAAATGTATCTTTACATCCTATTACTACTTTTGGAATCTTATATTTAATAATTAGATCACAACAAGGAGGGGTTTTTCCAAAATGTGAGCAAGGCTCCAAGTTTACATATAAGGTAGAATTTCTTAATAATTTTTTTTCCTTAACATTGTTAATAGCATTAACTTCAGCATGCGAACCACCATAAGTTTCATGATATCCTTGACCAATAATTTTATCATTATAAACTATAACACATCCTACCAAAGGATTTGGAGAAACATATCCGATACCATTTTTAGCTAACTCTATACATTTATTTAAAAAAAAATTATGATTAATCATTTAACAAAAATACTAAATTGGATAAATTTGTAAAATGCAAAAGCTAGGAGATATTATCTTATTTTTCAAAAATGAATTAGCAGGCATTTCTAACTCTAGAGAAATATTTAACTGGGCATATATTACAATAAATAATTTGTTTGGGTATGATCGAGCAAACTGTATTATAAATCAAAATCAAAAAATTAGTTTACTTCAGAGAAAAAAAATAAAGCGAATCGTTAGCCAATTAAAAAAAAATAAACCTATTCAATATATTTTAGAAGAATGTGTTTTTTTTGATTTAAAATTTAAGGTTAATTCAAGTGTTTTAATTCCAAGACCTGAAACTGAAGAGTTAGTAAAATGGATACTAAAAGATGAATTTAAATCAATGATCGACATTGGAACAGGAAGTGGTTGTATTGCTATTTCGATTGCAAAAAATAAAAATGTAAATGTTCATGCAATAGACATATCAAATACTTCTATCAAATTAGCAAAAAAAAATGCTGAGTTTCATGGTGTTAGTATAAACTTTTTAATTATTGATATATTAACAGAAAATATAAGCAATAAAGTAGATATAGTAGTTAGTAATCCCCCATATGTTTTAAAAAAAGAAAAAAAACATATGAATAAAAATGTAATTGATTATGAACCTGAAATTGCAATTTTTGTTGATGATAATAATCCCTTTATATTTTATAAAATAATTGCTAAAAAAGCCAAAAAAATATTAAACAGAAATGGTAAAATATATTTTGAAATTAATGAAAATTATTCTGAAGAAGTTATGAAGATATTAAAAGATTATGGATATGTTAATATCAAGTTAAAAAAAGACATAAATGATAGAGATAGAATGATAAAAGCTACTTTGAAATAATTATTTTTGATTAAAAAAATTATGATATCTAATAAAGAGGTTATTGAATTCCAAAATAATTGGGCAAATGGTATTATTAAGATAAGTAAAAAGTACCAAGAAAAATCTGATTATATTAATGAAACAGTAAGATTTGTGAACAATCTTTATGCATATGATGAAAAAAAAGTTTTGTTTAAACCAACACTAGCAACAAACCCACAGTTTAGACTAGACAAAGAGGGGGCTATTTCTTATTTTATAGGTAATAATATAAAATACAATGAAGACAGTGGATTTGCTATAAAAGGTTGGAAAAAAATTATTTGGGAAAATATTGGTATAGAAATAACAGATTCTTGTGCAATATGTATGGGAAATTACTATTTTGATAATGAAGTTGATCCTAAACTAAAAGTGGAATTTACTATAGTTCTTCAAAAAATTAATAATTGCCTTAAGTTAATACTTCACGATTCACACTTACCATATAAAAAGTAAATGTTAATTAAAGACAGAATAGATTACCTAAGAAAAAAAATAAATAAACATAATCATGCATATTATGTTTTAGACAAACCTTTAATTTCTGACTTTGAATTTGACCAACTTTTAAATGAGCTTCAAGATATTGAAAATAAATATCCACAATTTTTTGATTCAAATTCACCAACAAATAGAATAGGAGGGGATGTTCTTAATGAATTCAAAACAAAACCCCATAGGTACAAAATGTTATCCCTTGCTAATTCATATACCAAAAATGATTTAATTGATTTTGACAAAAGGATACAAAAAACTGTTAATCATAACTTTAGATATATATGTGAATATAAATATGATGGGGTGTCAATTAGTCTAACATATAAAAATGGAGAATTATCATCAGCTCTTACTAGGGGAAACGGGATTGAAGGAGATGATGTAACTACAAATATCAAAACAATAAAAAGTATCCCTTTAAAACTTTCTGGTACATTTCCTAATTTTTTTGAAATAAGAGGAGAAATTTTTATTTCTAAATCTGATTTTAAAAAAATGAATCTTTCTAGAAAAAATAAAAATTTATCAACTTACTCAAATGCTAGAAATACAGCTTCAGGAAGCATAAAACTTTTAGATAGTAAGGAAGTAGCAAAAAGACCACTTGACTGCTTTTTATTTCAAATACTCAGCGAGGAATTACCATCCAACAGCCATTACAAAAACTTAAACAAGGCAAAAGAATGGGGATTCAAAATTCCAGATACAATTAGTATACATAATAATATTAATGATGTAATTAATTATCTAACTAAATTTGAAGAGAAAAAAAATAAACTTCCTTACGATATTGATGGAATTGTAATTAAAGTAGATGATATATCATTACAAAAAGAAATTGGATTTACATCAAAAATTCCAAAATGGGCAATTGCCTTTAAATTTAAGCCAGATCAAGTATCTACTAAATTAAAAGAAATTATTTATCAAGTCGGTAGAACAGGGGCAATAACACCAGTAGCAATTCTAGAACCAATTAAAATAGCAGGAACAATAGTTAAAAGAGCATCATTACATAATTTAGATCAAATAAATAAATTAGATGTTAGAATTGGAGACACAGTTTATGTTGAAAAAGGTGGTGAGATAATTCCTAAAATAACAGGTGTAAATTTTAATGAAAGAACTTTATTTTGTAAACCAACAATATTTACAGAAACATGTCCATCTTGTAATACAACTTTAATTAGACTAGAAAATGATGCAAAGCATTATTGTCCAAACACTAACTATTGTCATCCTCAAATTAAAGGGAAATTTGAACATTTTATTAGTAGAGAAGCAATGAATATTGATGGTTTAGGAAGTGAAACAATAAATCTTTTGATAAAAAAAAACCTACTAGTTAACTTAAATGATTTATATGAACTAAAATTCGATGATCTTGAAAAGCTAGAAGGATTAGGTAAAAAGTCAGCTGAAAATATTTTAGATGCAATAAAAAAATCTAAAGAAAGAAGCTTTGAAAAAGTAATATTTGCACTTGGAATCAGATATGTAGGTGTAAACACATCAAAGATTATCACAAAAGAATTAAAAAACATTAACGCAATTATTAATTCTAAAGTTGAAGATTTATTAGAAATTGAAGAAATAGGGGAAAAAATTGCAAATAGCATATATGAATATTTTCAAAATCAAAATAATATACTACTAATAAATAATCTCATAAGTAAAAAATTAAAATTTGAAATTGATAAAAAGTTAGTTAACGTATCAAATAAATTAAAAGGTGAAAATATTGTAATCTCAGGTATCTTTGAAAGGTTTTCTAGAAATGAATTAAAAAAAATTATCGAAGAACATGGTGGTAAAAACTCAAGTAGTATATCAAAAAACACTACTTTTGTAATAGCAGGTAAAAATATGGGACCTTCTAAGAAAAATAAAGCTAACGATTTAAGCATTAAGATATTAACCGAAGAAGAATTTTTATTGAAAATAATCTAGTGCAATTAATTGACAAAATAAAAATGAAAGTTGGCCATTGGGCATTTAAAAGAGATTTAAAAAAAAATCAAAGATTTAAATCTGTTTGCAACTTAGAAAACGCTAGATCAATTGGTATATTATATGATGCTACTTCTGAACAAAATATTCAAAACATACAACCATTTGTATCATATTTTTTTGAACTAAAAAAAGATGTAAAAGCACTAGGTTTCGTTAACTCTAAAGAATTATCATATTGTCATACTCCTAAACTACAATATGATTTTTTTTATCAAAAAGACTTAAATTGGTATTATAAACCAGAAAGTTATATCATTGATAATTTTGTCAAAAAAGAATATGATATTTTGATTAATTTATGTGACAGTAATGTAATTCCAATTAAATATTTAGTTGCTAAATCAATTGCTAGATTTAAAATTGGTATTCATGAAGAGAATTTTGAAATCTATGATTTAATGATTTCTTTGAACAAAAATGCTACAATACATAAACTGATGAAAGAAATTAAGCACTATATTAATCTAATAAATAGATAAGATGACTAATTTTAAAGGAACAGGAGTAGCCTTAATAACTCCATTTAATAATGATAATACTATTGACTATTTGTCAATTGATAAATTATTAAATCATGTTATTAATGGAGGAGTTAACTATGTAGTTCTATTAGGAACAACAGGAGAAAGCGTAACTCTATCTCTGAAAGAAAAAAATAAAATAATAAATTTTAGTAAAAAGATAATAAATAACAGAATTCCTATTTTAGTTGGAATCGGCGGAAATAATACAAATAGTATTCTACAAGAAATAGAAATATTAGATTTGAACGGTGTTTCGGGTATACTATCAGTATCTCCTTACTATAATAAACCAACACAAGAAGGTATTTACAACCATTACAGTTTAATTTCAGAACATAGTAAATTACCAATTATTTTATATAATGTTCCATCAAGAACCGGATCTAACATCAGTTCAGATACTGTGTTAAAACTTGCACATAGTTACAACAATATTGTTGGAATAAAAGAAGCCTCAGGTGATATGAACCAAATAATGACGATACTCAAAGAAAAGCCAAATAAATTTGATGTTATATCTGGTGATGACGCACTAACTTTACCTATGATATATTTGGGCTCTTGTGGTGTAATTTCAGTAATCGGCCAAGCTGCACCAAGTATGTTTTCTAAAATGGTTAATCATGCTTTAAATATGGATATTCTTGAAGCAAATAAAATCCATAATAAAATATTTGACTATTATTCTCCTCTATTCGAAGAAGGAAATCCTGTTGGAATTAAGGCATTGTTAAAAAAAATCGGTTTATGTAAAAATAATGTTAGAAGCCCGCTTGTAAATGCGTCAAATAAGTTAATTAAAAAACTTAATTCATTAGATAAAATATATTAGTTTTTTTAGTGAAAAAAAAAATTTAGGAATATCCAATTTTAGATTTTATATTTGCAACATTATTATGAAAAAGTACATTTACATATTATTTATATTATTCTCATGCAGTGAATATCAAAAGGTTTTAAAGAGTGATGATGTTAATTATAAGTATGATAAAGCAATAAAATATTATCAAAATAATGATTATGATAGAGCCTTACCATTACTAAATGAGCTATCAAAAATTATGATTGGTACTTCTAAAATGGAGGAGATAAGTTATTACTTTGCCTATTGTCATTATGCAACTGGCGATAATTTAATGGCTGCTTATCTATTTAAACAATATGTTCAAAACTATATTAATGGAAAATATGCTCAAGAATGTAGCTTTATGAGTGCATATTGTTATTATTTAGAATCACCAAACTATTCGCTTGATCCAACAAACAATTACAAAGCAATAAAAGAATTACAAAATCATATTTATCAATTTCCAAATTCTGATAAAATTGAAGAATGTAATTCTTTAATTGATGAATTAAGAGGTAAGCTTGCAAAGAAAGCATTTAAAAATGCAAAGCAATATTACATAACTGAAAATTATAAATCTTCTATTATTGCACTCAATAATTTACTAATTGACTTTCCATCTTTTAATAATAGAGAAGAAGTTTTTTATCTAATAGTAAAATCATCATATTTACTTGCAATAAATAGCATTAGTAGTAAAATAGAACAAAGATTACAAGAAACATTAAATGTTTATGATCAATTTACATCAAATTTCCCAAATAGTAAATATTTGAAAGAGTTGAAATCTACATATATAAAAACACAGGAAAACTTAACTAAATTAAAAAATAAAGAAAATGAAATTTAAAAATACTGGAGCAGAAAAAACTACAATTACTAGAGACGTAAATAACTTTTTAGAGAAAACTGACAACATATATAAAGCTGTTTCAATTATGGCTAAGAGGTCAAATCAAATAAATGAAAAAATGAAAAATGAATTAATGGAGAAACTTCAAGAATTTGCATTAAATCAAGAACAATTAGATGAAGTATTTGAAAATCAAGAACAAATTGCTGTATCTAAATTTTATGAAGGTCTTCCTAAACCCTGGGCTATAGCGATGAAAGAATTGTTAAATGATGAAATTTATATGAGAGAAATAAATGAAGATGATGATGAGGAAAAAAAAATAGATTCATTAGATAAAAATGCATAAGATTAAAAATGTCTTAATAGGAATTACAGGTAGTATTGCGGCATTTAAAATTCCAGAGTTAGTTAGACTTTTTAAAAAAGAGAAATTTAACGTTAAAATAATACAAACAAAATCTTCATTAGATTTTGTTTCCCCATTAACATTATCTGTATTATCAGAAAACAAAGTACTTTCTTCAACTATTACATATGAAAAAACTTGGAATAATCATGTCTCTTTAAGTAATTGGGCAGATATATTTATTATTGCTCCACTTACAGCAAACACACTTGCTAAAATGGCAAATGGCCAATGTGACAATCTATTACTTGCTACTTATTTGTCAACAAAATGTAAAACCTACGTTGCACCAGCAATGGATTTAGATATGTTTCAACACCATACAACAAAAACCAATTTATTAACCATAGAAAAACATGGTATCAAAGTAATACCTGCTAAATTTGGAGAATTAGCCAGTGGATTAATTGGTGACGGGAGAATGGCTGAACCACAAGAAATTTTTAATATTACTATTAATAAAAGTAATCCCAAACTCAAAGGAAAAAATGTTTTAATAACTGCAGGACCAACTTATGAAAACATTGATCCAGTTCGTTTTATTGGAAATAGATCTTCAGGAAAAATGGGTATTGAAATAGCCAAAATATGTTCTGATTTTGGTGCAAAAGTAAATTTAATTTTAGGGCCAATTGCAAAGCAGTTTGAATATGACAATGTCACGATACATAAAATAGAAAGTGCTAAACAAATGTATGATACAGCAATTTCTTTATATTCTGATTCAGATATTTTAATATTTTCTGCTGCAGTATCAGATTACTCACCCGAAAAAACTAATGATTTGAAACTAAAGAAAAAAGATGATTTTTTAAATATTAAATTAAAAAGAACAAAAGATATAATTCTTGAAATATCTAAAAGAAAAAATAAAGATCAATTTATTGTGGGCTTTGCTCTTGAGACAGATAATGCAATTAAAAATGCAAAACTTAAACTGCATAATAAGAAATTAGATATGATTATACTTAACTCTTTAGAAGATAAGGGAGCTGGATTTCAAAAGGATACAAACAAAATTTCTATTATCGATAAAAATAATAATATTACAAAATATAAGTTAAAGAATAAAAGTGAGGTTGCAAAAGATATTATTGATAACATAATCAAATTAAAATATGCTTAAGAAAACAATATTTACATATCTAATTCTTATTAGTTCATTTAATGTGAATTCTCAAGAAATTTTATGTAATGTAAGAGTAAATTCATCACAAGTTCAAATAAGTGATCGTAAGATTTTTCAATCTATGCAAACAGCAATTTATGAATTTATTAACAATACTAAATGGACTAATGCTAATATTAGTAGTGAAGAAAGAATTGAATGTTCCATTTTAATTAATATAAGTAATAAAATTTCAAATGATGAGTATGAAGGAAGTATGCAAATCCAAAGTACAAGACCAATTTATGGGACCTCTTATAAATCTACATTATTTAATTTCATGGATAATAATATTAGATTCAAATTCTTAGAATATCAATCATTAGAGTTTTCAGAAACATCACATTTATCAAATTTAACTTCTATAATTGCTTTTTATGTAAACATAATCTTAGGACTAGACTTTGCCACTTTTTCAGAAGAAGGTGGTAATGAATATTTCAATACTGCTCAGAAAATCGTTAATAATGCACAAAATGCACGTGAGTCTGGATGGAAAGCTTTTGAAAGTGATAAAAATAGATATTGGATAGCACATGATCTTCTTGACAATAGATACAATAAATATCATATGTGCTTATATAGATACCACAGAATAGGGTTAGATAAATTAGCTGAGGAACCTGAAGATGCAAGATATGAAATAACTGAATCAATTGAAAGCTTAAGATCAATTTATCGTGAAAATCCTTCAGCGCTTTTATTAAAGTTATTTTTTGACGCGAAAGCTGATGAGATTACCAAAATATATTCTGAATCATTTCCAAATGAAAAAGCTAGAATCATAAAAACATTAACTGAAATTGATCCTTCCAATTCAACAAAATATCAAACAATAGCACAAGAAGAATCTAAAGAAAGATGATTAAAAAACTATATATTAAAAATTACGCCTTAATTAAAGAAGCAAACATAGATTTTTCTTCAGGTTTTAATGTAATATCAGGAGAAACAGGCTCTGGAAAATCAATTATTTTAGATGCTTTATCACAACTATTAGGTAAAAGAACCCACAGATTTGTAGTTAATAAAGAGAAGTGTATAATTGAAGGAACATTTAAAGTCAATGAAAAATTTATTTATTTTTTTAAAAAACATGATATAGATTTTCATGAAGACACTATTATCAGAAAAGAAATAAATAGTAGTGGAAAAAATAGAAACTTTATTAATGATACTCCTGTATTATTAAATACTCTAGCTCAATTTGCAAATAAGCAAATAGAAATATTTTCTCAAAATAATAATGACTTTATTAAAAATGAAAAAAATAGATTCAAGATTATTGATAATTTTTCGAGTTCTAGTAAACCATTAATTGAATACCAAACTGAATTTTTTAATTATCAAAATATAAAAAAAGAGCTAGAAATTATAAAAAATAATGGTAGGTTAACAGAAATTGAATTAGATTTCTTGAAATATCAACATAGTGAATTAGAAAATGCTAATTTAGAAAATGAAGATAAAGAAAGTATTGAAAATAAAATATCGTTTCTAGAAAATATAGATAATATAAATTTATTACTAAATGAGTGTAAAGCAATAATTGAAGATGAAGAAACTGGTTTAATTACTCAACTTAATAAACTTTATAATAAACTTATAAAAGTTAATAATTTTAATGAATTAGGAAAAAGGGTTAATAGTTTATGTATAGATCTAGATGACATCAATCACGAACTAAGGGCAATCAACAGTCATGAAGAGCATGACACTAATAAATTATCAATCTTATACAAAAGAATTGATATAATTAATAATTTACTTCAAAAACATAATCTAAATAGCATAAATGAATTGTTAGAACTTAAAAGAAAATTATATTCTAAAATTGAACTTTCAAAATCATTTGAAGAATTAGTTGATAAAAAGAAAAAAGAAAAAGAAATTTCAAAAGGAAAGTTAATAAAATTAGCTGGCAATTTGCTTAATGAAAGAACACATATTTCCAAAAAACTAAAGGAAAAAATTGAAAAACTCCTTCAAAAACTTGGAATCCAATATTCAAAATTTTCTATTATTCAAAAAACAAAAGAAGAATATAATAAATACGGAAATACAAAGCTGGATTTCTATTTTTCAGCTAACAAAGGAAAAAAAGAACAAGATTTAACAAAAATAGCATCAGGAGGTGAATTATCTAGATTAATGTTAGTAATTAAATACATAACATCAAAAAAATCTCATATAGATACTTTAATTTTTGATGAAATTGATTCTGGAGTTTCGGGAGAAATTGCTAGCTTAATGGGTAATATGATGAAGAAAATAAGCAAAGAAAAACAATTAATTGTAATTTCTCATATTCCACAAATTGCTTCACAAGGAGATCATCATTTAAAGGTAAATAAAATCATTTCTCAAAATAATACTTTTTCTCAAATCAATAAACTAAATGATAAAGAAAGAATAAATGAAATAGCGAAATTGTTAAGTGGAAAAAATATTACATCTGCCGCAATAAAAAATGCGGTTGAACTATTAAATCAATAATTTTATATTTGTAATCTAAACATTACTGAAAATGAACAATCAATTACTTAAAGGAAAAAAAGGAATAATTTTTGGAGCATTAGACAATAAATCTATTGCATGGAAAGTAGCTGAACATGCACATAATGAAGGAGCTGAATTTGTTCTTACCAATGCACCAATAGCATTAAGAATGGGGTCTATTAATGAATTAGCAAAAAAAACAAATTCTACAGTAATTCCCGCAGATGCAACTTCTACAGAAGATTTAGAGAATTTATTTAAGAAATCAATGGAAGTTTTTGATGGAAAAATTGATTTCGTCCTTCATTCAATTGGAATGTCTGTGAATGTTAGAAAGGGGAGAGCATATTATGATCAAAAGTATGATTGGACGATTAAAGGATTTGATGTTTCATCTTTATCATTTCACAAGACAATACAGACAGCTTGGAAATTAGATGCACTAAACGAATGGGCTTCAATTATTGCTTTATCATACATAGCAGCACAAAGAGTTTTTCATAGTTATAACGATATGGCAGATAACAAATCGTTTTTAGAATCTATTACTAGAAGTTTTGGATATCATTACGGAAAGAGAAAAAATGTAAGAATTAACACTATATCACAATCGCCAACAGAAACTACAGCAGGAAGTGGAGTTAAAGGTTTCGATGGTTTTTATAAGTATGCTGATGATCTTTCACCGCTTGGTAATGCTTCAGCTGATGATTGTGCAAAATATTGTATTACAATGTTTTCTGATTACACAAAGAAAATTACAATGCAAAATTTATTCCACGATGGCGGTTTTTCATTTATGGGTATTAGTGAAGACGTTATGAATAATTACATGAATTCTATTAAAGAAGAATGAAAAAAATGAATCTAACTTAGTAAATTATTTTTCAATTTTTTTTTGTTTGATTTTTTTCTTTACAATTTTAATTTCTAATTCTGACTTGTCTTTTTTTAATGAAACTTTTATCTTGTCTCCCTGCTTAATTTTGGCTGAAATTATTTTTTCGGATAATGAATCTTCAAAATATTTCTGAATAGCTCTTTTTAATGGACGAGCACCAAATTTACTATCAAAGCCTTTTTCTGCAATAAAATCTTTAGCTTCTTGATTAATTGAAACGGAATAACCTAATGTGTCTATTCTTTTTAAAAGACTATCCATTTCAATATCAATAATCTTATTAATATCTTCTTTCTTTAAATTATTAAATAAAATTATATCATCTATTCTATTCAAAAATTCTGGTGAAAATGCACTTTTAAGTGCTTTTTGAATTATTCCTTTAGAATGGTTGTCAGCATTAGCCTTCTTTGCATTTGTATTGAAACCTATTCCTTGTCCAAAGTCCTTTAGTTGTCTAGCACCTATATTAGAAGTCATAATGATAATAGTATTTTTAAAACTAATTTTTCTCCCTAGACTGTCTGTCATTTGACCATCATCTAGAGCTTGTAAAAGTAAGTTAAAAACATCAGGATGAGCTTTTTCAATTTCATCTAATAAAATAACTGAATATGGTTTCCTTCTTACTTTTTCTGTTAGTTGACCTCCTTCTTCATACCCAACATATCCAGGAGGTGCTCCAACTAATCTACTTACTGCAAATTTTTCCATATATTCACTCATATCAATTCTAATTAATGCTTCTTGAGAATCAAACATTTCTTCAGATAATGCTTTAGCTAGTTGTGTTTTACCAACTCCTGTTGCACCTAAAAAAATAAAGGAGCCAATCGGTTTATTAGGATCTTTTAATCCAACTCTATTTCTTCTTATTGATTTAACTATTTTTTGAATTGCATCATCTTGACCAATAATTTTTTTCTTTATACTATCTGTCATTAGAGTTAACTTCTTCATTTCTTGTGATGCAATTCTATTGACAGGAATACCTGTCATAATTGAAATAACATCTGCTACATGCTGATCTGTAACAGTTTCTTTATTAGATTTTAACTCATTTTCCCAAATACTTTTTTCTTTTTCAAGTTGGGAAATAATTCTTTTTTCATTATCTCTTAACTCGGCAGCTATTTCAAATTTTTGCATTTTAATAGCATCTTTTTTTTCATTAGTTGCTATAGATAGTTTTTCTTCTAAATCTGTAATATTTTTAGGAACATTAATTTTTGTAATATGAATTCTTGAACCCGCTTCATCTAGAGCATCAATAGCTTTATCTGGTAAAAAACGATCATGCATATATCTATCAGTTAGTATTACACAAGACTCTATAGCATCATCTGTATAGATAACATTATGATGCTCTTCATACTTTATCTTAATATTATTTAAAATTTCTATGGTTTCTTCAATAGATGTTGGTTCAACTATAATTTTCTGAAATCTTCTTTCTAAGGCTCCATCTTTTTCAATATGTTGTCTAAACTCATCAAGTGTAGTAGCTCCAATACATTGCAATTCACCTCTTGCAAGGGCAGGCTTAAACATGTTTGAAGCGTCTAAAGAACCAGAAGCACCACCAGCACCAACTAAAGTGTGTATTTCATCAATAAATAAAATAATGTCAGGATTTTTTTCTAGTTCGTTTATAATTCCACGCATTCTTTCTTCAAATTGTCCTCTGTATTTTGTACCAGCTACTAATGCTGCTAAATCAAGCATGACTATTCTTTTGTTGAATAAAACTCTTGAAACCTTTTTTTCAACAATTCTTATTGCCAAACCTTCGGCTATCGCAGACTTTCCAACTCCAGGCTCTCCAACTAAGATTGGATTATTTTTTTTTCTTCTACTTAATATTTGAGAAACTCTTTCAATTTCTTTGTGTCTTCCAACTATAGGGTCTAATCTATCTTCTTTAGCATATTGCGTCAAATCTCTCCCAAAATTATCAAGAATTGGTGTAGCATTTTTAGTTTTTGTTTTTTGATGTTCTTGTTTAGCTGGACCAAAAACGTCATCTTCTTCTGTATCATCAAGTTTAGCTTCAATATCTAAATATTTACTTTCATATTGTTCAAGTATAAGGTCATAAGAAATTCTTAGTTCTTGTAATGATTTAGTTACTAAATTATTGTTATCAAGCATAATCGCTAGTAATACATGAATTGTTTTTATTTCATCACACCCTAAATTCTTTCTCTCCATAATTGATTTTTTTAAAATTCTTTCAGTTTGCTTTTTAAACTCAATACTTTCTAAAACAATTTCATTATTCACATCAGATTTTGGCATACTACTCTCAATAGAATTTCTAAGTGCTTCTTTATTAACTCCAAGTTCATCAATAATTTTTATAGCTATACCACCTCCTTCTCTTAAAATTCCTAAAAATAAATGTTCTACGCTAATGCTTTCATCTCCCAACCTAATAACTTCTTCACGAACATAAGTAAAAACATCCTTCATTCTATTTGAAAAACCTGTATTCATATAATTAATTTTATGTTTTTAAAATCACTTGCAAGATACCTACTAATTTTAATAATTAACTACGTTAATGTTATCATTTTTTTTAACAAAAATTGTTCATAACTTAACTGTTAAAATATAGTCAATTTATTACTTAGAAATACGTAATTTTCTTTATTTTGTTACCTTAATAATTAAAAAAAAACATATGTCAATAGGTGAAAAGATTATTGCAGTAAATATTGAAGAAGAAATGAAAACAAAATATATTGACTATTCAATGTCAGTTATTGTATCAAGGGCTCTTCCAGATGTTAGAGATGGATTAAAACCTGTTCATAGACGAGTACTATATGGAATGCATGAACTTGGTATTAAATCAACTACACCATACAAAAAATCTGCAAGAATTGTAGGAGAAGTTCTTGGAAAGTTTCATCCTCATGGTGATACATCTGTATATGATGCTATGGTTAGAATGGCACAAGATTGGAGTCTTAGATATATGATGGTGGATGGACAAGGGAATTTTGGATCAATAGATGGAGATAATCCTGCAGCAATGAGGTATACTGAAGCAAGAATGCGTAAAACTTCTGAAGATATGTTAATGGATATTGAAAAAGATACTATTGATTGGGAGTTAAATTTTGATGATACACTAAAAGAACCTTCTGTATTACCTGCTAGACTACCAAATTTACTTTTAAATGGAACAACTGGTATAGCAGTTGGGATGGCAACAAATATGCCACCACATAATCTATCAGAAGTAGTTGATGGCGTTATAGCTTACATTAAAAAAAGAGGAAATATTGAAATTAATGAATTAGTAGAACACATTAAAGCTCCCGATTTTCCGACAGGAGGAACAATTTACGGATATGATGGAGTTAAATCAGCATTTGAAACAGGAAGGGGTAGAGTAGTAGTTAGAGGTAAAGTAAGATTTGAGGAAACCGGACAAAGAGAACAAATTATTGTTGAAGAAATTCCTTACATGGTTAACAAATCTAGTATGATTAAACAAACTGCTGATCTTGTAAACAACAAAAAATTAGATGGTATTGCTGACATAAGAGATGAATCTGATAGAAATGGAATGAGAATTGTTTATGATTTAAAAAGAGATGCTATTCCAAATATTGTACTTAACAAACTATACAAATTTACTTCTTTACAGTCTTCATTTTCTGTGAATAATGTTGCTCTTGTAAAAGGAAAACCTCAGTTATTAAATTTAAAACAATTAATTCAATTATTTGTAGCTCATAGACATGAAGTTCTAATAAGAAAAACAAAATACGAATTAAAACAAGCAGAAAAAAGAGCACACATATTAGAAGGTTTAATAATTGCAATAAACAATTTAGATGAAGTCATTAAACTTATAAGATCTTCTAGAACACCTGAAGATGCCAAAAATGGGTTGATTAATAATTTTGGATTAACCGAAATTCAAGCTAAAGCCATTTTAGATTTAAGATTACAGAAGCTCACTGGATTAGAAATGGATAAAATAAAATCTGAACACGAAGAGATAATGTTAAAGATTAAGAAATTTAATGAAATATTGCAAAACGAAGATCTTAGATTATCAATGCTAGTTGATGACCTTCAAGAAGTTAAAGATAAATATGGCGATGAAAGAAGAACTAATATAGAATATTCATCATCTGAAGTGAGCATGGAAGATATGATTCCAAATGAAGAAGTTTTAATTACTATTTCTCATTTAGGATACATTAAAAGAACCTCATTATCAGAATACAGAACTCAAGGAAGAGGTGGAGTGGGGTCAAGAGGAGCTACTACTAGAGATGAAGACTTTGTTGAAGAAATGATTATGGCAAATAATCATGACTACATGTTATTTTTTACTGAAAAAGGTAAGTGTTTCTGGCTAAAGGTTTACGAAATCCCAGAAGGAAGCAAAACATCAAAAGGAAGAGCAATTCAAAATATGATTAACATTCCTAAAGAAGACAAGGTGATGGCTTACATTAACACAAAAGACCTTAAAGATGAAGAATACATTAACTCTAACTACATTGTTATGTGTACTAAAAAGGGAGTAATTAAAAAAACTTCTCTTGAAAAATATTCAAGACCAAGAACAAATGGAATTAATGCAATTACTATTCGTGAAGGAGATCAATTATTAGAAGCAAAAATGACAAATGGAAATTCGCAAATAATGATGGCTGTAAAATCTGGAAAATCAATAAGATTTCCGGAAGAAAAAGTTAGATCAATGGGAAGAACAGCAGCAGGAGTAAGAGGTATTAGATTATCAAATTCTGAAGATGAAGTAATTGGCATGGTTTGTGTAAATGATTTAAATTCAACAGTACTTGTTGTCTCTGAAAATGGTTATGGGAAAAGATCTGCTGTGGAAGATTATAGAATTACAAATAGAGGAGGAAAAGGAGTGAAAACTATAAATGTTACAGAAAAAACTGGAAACCTTATAGCTCTTAAAAATGTAAATGATTCTGAAGATCTCATGGTAATTAATCAATCAGGTATAACAATAAGAATAGGTATAGACACTTTAAGAGTAATGGGAAGAGCAACACAAGGAGTTAAAGTTATTAGATTAAAAGATGAAGATAAAATTGCATCTGTTGCAAAGGTTTCAAAATGGGAGAAAAATGAAAATATTGAAGAAGAAAATGAATCAAATAAAATAGATACTGATGAAAATAAACAAAATAATGAAGATTAAATTATTAATAACATTAATTGGATTGCTTTTTACAAGTTTAATAACTTACTCAATTGAAAGTGTTGATCAACCAAAATTAATTAAAAATAAAAGTAATAACTCAAACGATATTGCATTTGAAAAATGGGAACTCCCAAATGGTCTCAAAGTCTTAATTCATGAAGATAATTCTGATCCAATCGTTCATGTACATGTAACATATCATGTGGGCTCTAATAGAGAATCAGCAGGAAAATCTGGATTTGCACATTTTTTTGAACATATGATGTTTCAAGGATCAGAAAATGTTCCTGATGAAAAACATTTTGAAATTATCAACAATGCTGGAGGAAATATGAATGGCAATACATCTTCTGATAGAACAGTATATTTTCAAACAGTACCTTCAAATTATCTTGAAACAGCTCTTTGGTTAGAATCAGATAGAATGGGATTTTTACTTGATGCAGTAACTCCAGAAAAATTTGAAAATCAAAGAAATGTAGTTAAAGAAGAGAAATACCAAAATCAAATTAGTAGGCAATACGGAATGAGCTATGAAATTTTGGGTCAAAATTTATATCCGCCTTCTCATCCTTATAACTGGCCAGTAATTGGTTATGTTGACGATTTAGAACGAGCAAATATAGAAGATCTTAAAAATTTTTTTTTAAGATGGTATGGACCTAATAATGCAATTCTTACCATATCGGGTGATGTTAAATCAAAAGATGTTCTCCCACTAGTTTCCAAATATTTTGGATCAATTCCCAGGGGAAAAGATGTTAAAAAGCTTAGGCCTATGGTTCCAAGATTATCTTCAGATATTTATACAGGATACACAGATAATGTTTATCTTCCTCTTACTGACATTGTATTCCCAACAGTTCCTAATTATCATAAAGATGAAGCTTCTTTAGATATATTAGCAAGTTTAATGGGGAAAGGAAAAAAATCAATATTTTATAAAAACTTTGTAAAATCTGAAAAAGCTATTCAAGCTAGCGTTAGCCATCCTTGCAGAGAACTTTCTGGAGAGTTTCACATAACCGTTCTGACATATCCTGATTGGCAAGAAGATCAAGGTGTTTATTTTAACAATATTGAAGCTGATATAAGAAATACTCTTGTAGAATGGGAAGAAAAGGGATTTAGTGATGAAGATTTAGAAATGGTGAAAACTGAAATAATCAGTCAAAGTATTGACATGAAAACTTCTCTAGCATCTAAATCAACATTAATTTCAAGATGGGAATGGCTAAGTGAAGGCAAATATAACATGTCATCAGAAATTGAAAGATATAAAAATGTTACTAGGTCAGATATTTTAAGAGTATACAATAAATACATTAAAAATAGAAAAGCTGTTATAAATCAAGTAAGACCTAAAAGTCCATTTACTAATGAATCAGATTCAATAATTAGTAAAAACCCAAATGCAAATTTAATTTTAAAAAATGATCCAGAATACAACAACTTAATTTACAATAAAGCTAATTCTGAATTTGATGTTTGTTGTAGAAGTGTGCAACCTAAACCCACAATATCAAAAACTCCAAAAATCCCTCAATTTTATAAAGAAAATTTTGAAAATGGTTTAAAAACCATTTTCTCAGAAAGCAATGAAGTTCCTAAAGTATATTTAAGATTAAAAATAAATGGAGGAAGCCTTCTAGAAAATGAAAAAAAAGCTGGTCTTGCTGGCTTAACAGCACAAATGATGAATGAAAGCACCTTAAATAATTCTTCTGAAGATATAAGTGTTGAACTACAAAAATTAGGCAGTACAGTTAATTTCTCCTCTGAGGGTCAAACAACAACTTTGTACATAGAATGTTTAACAGAAAAATTAACCCCAACATTAAACATAGTTAAAGAAAAACTATTTATGCCAGCATTTAATCAAGATGACTTCAAAAGAGTAAAGAAAAGTAATTTAGAAGGATTGGAATCAATGAAGAAAAATGCTCAATATTTAGCTCAAAATTCAATGTCTAAGGTTTTATATGGAAATTCTCCAATGGGATGGAACATGAATAAAAAAAGTATTAAAAAAATAAAACTAAAAGACATTAAAACATTTTACAACAATTATTCTCCAAATGTTAGTGAACTTGTTATTGTTGGTAATGTAAAAAAAGAAAGAATTTACAAGGAATTAGATTTTCTTAAGAAATGGGAAAATAAAAATATTAATGTTCCGTCAGATTACAATTTTCCTAAAGATAAACCAACACAAATATATCTTGTTGATAAGGAGGGTGCAACACAATCACTAATTCTCATGGGACACAAGTCAGATAGTTATGATGCAAATGGAGAGTTTTTTAAATCAAGGATAATGAATAATTCTTTAGGTGGTGGTGCTAGTGGAAGACTTTTCTTAAATTTAAGAGAAGATAAAGGATACACTTATGGAGCTTACTCTTCTTTTAGGGGAAGTAAAAATTATGGAGTTTTTGCTATACAAACTAGTGTAAAAACCGAAGTTACTGATAGTTCACTAGTTGAAATATTTAACATTTTAGAAGATTATACAAATAATGGAATAACTGAAAAAGAATTAACTTCAACAAAAAACTCTTATTTAAATTCAGCATCATTAAAATATGAAACACCAAATCAGAAAATAGGATTTCTTAATAGAATATTAACTTATGATTTGGAGTCTTCATATATCAAAAAACAATCAGAAATTTTAAATACTATATCATTGAATGAAGTTAATCAAATAGCTTCAAATAAAATTAAAAAAGATGAAATGGCGATTGTTATTGTTGGAAATAAATATTTAATAAAAAAGAAATTAGAAAATTTAACTTCCAGCTCTGGAAAAAAATATAATTTTAAGATTAACGAAATTAAATTCTAAATATGAAAAAAATACTTTTTTTATGTAGTATCTTGATTACATTACATTGTACTGCTCAAAAACACAATATAGTAAATGCATCAATATCTTTAAAAAACGCTAATAAAGCTAAGGAAACTGAAGTTGTAGAACATTTAAAAGAAGCAAAAGATTATATTGATGAAGCCTTTAATACAGAAAGCACTTCAAATAGTCCCAAAATGTGGAACTACAAAGCTCCTATTTATCTGCAAATTGCATTAAAAGCACCTGAACTTGATAAGAATGCTATTTTTAAAGCTACTGAAGCACATATTAAATGCTTACAAAAAGATAAAAAAGGAAGAGTCATAGTTAGAAAATGGACTTCTGAAGAGGATATATTATCTGGTTTAATTCAGTGTGGATATAAATTATTTAATATTGGTATCGAAAAATATAATGCACAAGAATATGCAAGCTCCTTAAAACATTATGAAGCAATTTTCGATATAATGCCATTAGATTCTGAAGACCAACTGAAAAGAGGAAATATAACTAAAGAAACTGTATTGTATAATTCATTTTTTTCATCAAGTAAAATGAATAACAATGAAAAATCAAAGGAAATTTTAAAAAAATTAATAGAAATAAACTTTAATGAACCAGCAATATTTAGTCATTTAAGTAAGATTTATTTTGATGAAGGTAATAATGAAAAAGCATTATCTTATATTGAAAGAGGAAGAGAATTATTTGAAGATGATCAAGGTTTAATTAATGAAGAAATCAATTTATACATTAAACTAAATAAAACTGATGAATTAATTGCAAAATTAGGAGATGCAATAAAAAATGATCCTGAAAATGAAATCCTCTTAATTATTAGAGGTACTATATATTTAAACACTAAAAATTATAAATTATCAGAAAATGATTTAAAAAAAGTAATTGGAATTGATCCAAATAATTTTGAAGCAAATTTCTTTTTAGGAGAAATTTTTGTTCATTATTCAAACGAAATTATAGAGAAAGCAAACAAAACAAACGATAACAATAAATATGAAAAATTAAGAAAGGAATCACAAAATACATTTAAAAAATCTTTAACTTATTTAGAAAAAGCGTATGAAATAGATTCTGAAAATAAGGATAATATTACACTTTTAAAAGAGATATATTATAGAGTTGGGGACTACAAAAAATCAGAAGAAATGAAAATAAAATTATCAGAATTAAATAAATAA
>CEUK01023602.1_pt1 | contig 21730 bp, 16 predicted proteins | sample 356451 | NCBI WGS metagenome assembly CEUK01 (sample SAMEA2622843, study PRJEB7988) | marine metagenome | isolation source: saline water (ENVO:00002010), including
CATAGGAGTTCCTGTTCTCCTGTGTAACGGCCCAATATCAGCACCGCCACCGCCTTTAGAAAAATAAGAGATGGTGTTTTTGTTGAAGTATTTTAACCAATCTTGTATTTTTTCAAGTTGTTTATCACTTCCAGAAAAACCAAACCCCCTTGGAACATATGCGCTAGCATCACTTTCAATTGCAACAATATGATTTTCATTGTTTTTTATAGCCATTTCAGCATATTTTGTGCCACCTCTCAAACCATTTTCTTCATTCATAAACATTACTGCGCGCAGTGTGTTTTGTGGTTTTATTCCTTGTCTTTGAAACAATCGCAAGGCACCTATTGAGTGTATACAACCAGCACCATCATCGTGTGCTCCTTCACTAACATCCCATGAATCTAAATGTCCACCAACCAAAATTATTTTTTCAGGGTTTTTAGATCCTTTTATTTCACCGATAACATTGTGAGAAAGAGCATCAGGAAACCATTTTCCTGATAACTTAACAGTTAGTTTTGTTTTTGGATTTGATTTAATTTTTTCTGATAATTTTATTGAAGATAAAACACCTAATCCCCCGTGGGCAATACTATCAACACCTTCTTTATATGACATACTACCTGTATGTGGAAAGTCATCATTTCCAGAGGATAACGACCTAAAAACAGACGCTACTGCACCGTACTCTGCTGCCTTAATTGCACCCAACCTTCTTTGAAAGCCAGTTTCACCATATGAAGCTCCTATGTTAATATACCTCTGATTGAACGCTTTGTTGTAAAAAACTATTTTTCCCTCAACACCTTCTTTTCCTAAAACATCAAGCTCTTCTAATGAAAGTACCTCGACCACCTCGGCGGTTATACCTCCCTCAGGTGTAGATACTGTTCCACCAGCACCCATTATTCTTAAACTTATCTTCTCTTCACCATCAAAATAATAGCACTCTTCCACAGAACCCCTTTCCCAGTGTGGAACCATAACCTCTTGTAGATAGACGGTATCAAAACCATAACCCTCCATAACCTCTTTTGACCATAAAACAGCTTTTTTTGCCCCCTCAGAACCACTTAGTCTTGAACCAACATTTTTAGATAAGTCCCTTAACAACTCATAACTCTCTCTGTCACCCAACGCATCCCCGTAAAAAGTATTAATAACCTCCGCGGTTTTTTCGTCATACGGTTTTTGGTTTTTGCAGCTTAATATAAACAGACTTAGTATTATGAATATGTATTGGTGTTTTCTCATTATAATTTGGGTTCTTAAATTAAAAATTCATTATAGTTGAAATTTAATAAAAAATTTAAGATTTATACCTATAATGAGTAAGCCTTAATAAAAACATAAGAAATAAAAACACCATAGCTTAGAATTGAAAAGAAAGCGTGCTTCTTGTTTACTCCCCCTTTTCTTGTATAAAGAAATATTGAAAGTAGGGTTAAACCAACAAACCACCATGAAAAAGATGATATTAAATTTATTATGTCAGGAGTTAAATATATTGGTCCTTTTAAAATTGTAAAAACAAATAAAGGAAGTCCAAGAGCCACACAAAGGTTAAATATGTTGCTTCCGTAAGCATTAGAAACAGCATCATCATAATTTCCATCTTGAGCATCTTTATATGATATAATTGTATCTGGAAAACTACTTCCCACTGCTGCAAATATTAAAGCAACAAATAACAAAGGGACACCTAGGCCTTGAAAATCTCCAAGATAAGGAACTGTGTATTTTTCACTACCCAACCACTCACAGGCAATAACTAAAAAATAACAAACAAAACCAATAACAAGTGAGGATACTGTGAAAACAAACCAAGCTTTCTTAGAATTTAGCTTTCTGTTACCAATCAAAATTCTCTTTAGATCAAAGATCATAAAAGCAGAAAGTATTGATATTTTTTGTTTTTCGGTAAAAGGTTCTTCATAATCAATATTATCTCCACCTTTCATGGTTTTAAATAAATAAAAAACATATAATCCATATATTAATACTAAGATGAAGCTCTCTTTCCAGGTTATTTCTCCTTGTTGAATAAAGTAAATTAGTATTATTTCAACTAACAGCAACCAAACCCCATCTCTTAAAATTATTTTTCTCGACACCTCTACTTGACTTTTTTTAGATTTTGATAATACTCCAATTATTGCTGCAGATGGTATAATTAAAGAGTTAAAAAGAACACTTCCAAAAGAAGTTCCAACACCACCTGAAAACCCAGTAACATCTTGTAAATAAAATAAGAAAAACAAAGCGATAAATAGTTCAGGCATTGAGCTGGCAACAGCGTTAATTGTTGCTCCTTTAACCCCATCTTTTAAATTTCTACCAATATAATTAGACCCCTCTATAAAAGTATCTCCCGCCCTCCATATTACATAACCACAAATGGAGATTAAAACCAACGGAACTATTAAACCTGTCATATTTAAAGAATATAAAAATAAACTATTTAAAAACCCAGACAATGATCATTATAAAAAAACTAACTTATTCTACTCCAGTTTATATTATTGTTTTTGTTTTTAATAAGATGTTTTTTGATTGGTTCATTTTCCACTTTAGATAGATTAGGATCCAAATTTATAACCTTTTGAGCGATAGACCTTGTTTTTACGACAACATCATGATCCTCAGAAAGATTTGTAAATTCTAACTCTGGTAGACCACTCTGTTTAGTTCCCATCATATTACCAGGGCCCCTCATTTTTAAATCATAGTTTGCTATTTTAAAACCATCCGAAGTTTTAACCATAGCCCCAATTCTTTCTTTAGATTCACTAGATATTTTATACTTGGTCATTAAAATACAATATGATTGTTTATCACCCCTACCAACCCTTCCCCTCAACTGGTGAAGTTGAGATAAACCAAATCTTTCAGCACTTTCAATTAATATAACCGTAGCGTTTGGAACATCAACCCCTACTTCAATAACTGTTGTAGAAACAAGAATTTTACTAACACCGTCTGAAAATCTTTTCATTTCATAGTCCTTGTTTTCTGGTTTCATTCTACCGTGTAAAATTCCAATTTGGGTATCTGGAAAGTATCTTTCTAAACTCTTATACCCATCCATCAAATCTTTATAATCTTTTGTTTCAGACTCATCAATTAATGGGTACACAATGTATACCTGTTGACCCTCATTTATGGTTTTAGATATAAAATTGAAAACCTTTAACCTTGAATTATCATTTCTATGACTAGTTATAATTTCTTTTCTTCCCAAAGGAAGCTCATCGATTACCGAAACATCTAGATCTCCGTAAAGAGTAAGAGCGAGTGTTCTTGGTATTGGTGTTGCTGTCATTACTAACACATGGGGATAAAATTGTTTCTTCTTCGACCAAAGTTTTGCTCTTTGGGCTACACCAAATTTATGCTGTTCATCTATTATCACTAAACCCAACTCATTAAAAACAACATTTTTCTCAATTAGAGCGTGAGTGCCAATTAAAACGTTAATCTTTCCACCTTTAAGTTGATCTAACAACACCTTTCGATCTTTGTTTTTTGTAGATCCTGTAAGAATTGATATAGAAATTTGTAATTTTTCTCTATATTTTTTTAAACTTTTATAATGTTGGTAGGCAAGAACCTCTGTGGGCGCCATAAAAGCAACTTGAGTTCCCTCTTCAATTGCGAATAACATACACATGAAGGCTACAATTGTTTTTCCACTACCAACATCACCCTGTACTAGTCTGTTCATTTGATTTCCTGAAGACATATCACCATAACACTCTTTAATCACTTTTTTTTGAGCTCCTGTTAAAGAAAAAGGAATATGTTTTTTATAGAAATTTGTAAGTAATTTCTTTTTTTTAAAGACATACCCCGGAAATGAAGAAAGTCTTTTATTTTTTATTTTTAATATTTGTAGCTGCAGAAAAAATAACTCCTCAAACTTTAAACGCTCTTTTGCCTTTTCTGCTAGTTTTTTATTTTTTGGGGTGTGAATATATCTTAAAGCCTCCGCTCTACTAATTAATTCCATCTCTTTAATTATCAAGTCAGATAGATTTTCTTCTACCCAAGGTATTGTCCTATTTAGAACTTCATTTATTATTCTATTAAAAAAACGATTATTTATAAACCCTCTTTTTAGTTTATCAGTTACTGGGTAGACTGGTCTTATGCCCAATAAGGTACTACTCAAATCATTAACTTCTGGATGAATGAAAGATATGTTTTTTTTATAAATTTTTGGTTTACCAAATATTAAATATTTTTTCCCTACCTGAATTTTATCCTCCACCCACTCAACTCCCTTTAACCATGTTAAATCAGCATAACAAGAACCATCCTTAACCTTAACTGTTAGTTTTTTGTTTTTAAAACGCCCACCTTTTGTTTTTTTTAATACTTGTATTAAGTAAACCCCTTGTTTTTCTTCTAGAACCCCCTCGGAGATTTTTATGATATTAGATCGATCTTCATACCTGAAGGGAAAGTAATGAAGCATGTCGTTGAGTGTATATATATTTAACTCTTTATTAAGCAAGTTTGCTTTTTGAGGCCCAACACCCTTAATAAATTCTATTTTAGTATTTAAACCATTCTCACTCATCCCAACTTAATGTATTTAAAACATGGAGCATGTCTCTCTTCAAATAACTCACAATAGGCAACAGAGAATCACCTCTTATGGGGTTTTTAAAATATAAAGCAGCTCTCATAAAATTTTGATTGCTGTCTGTAGTAATAAACTGAAAGGGTGTTGGAACCTCACCCTTTAATTCAAATAAAACAGCATGTTTATCATCTTTTGTTCTCACGTTTGTTTCGTTTATCGATGATGCTTTAATTTTATGTTTACTAATTAATTTGTAGGCTTCTTCAGTTAAGGAGTTTAATTTATTTATTGATTTAAATTTTTTTGTTGTTATTAATATTTCACAATTATATCTTTCGTAATTTAAGTTTAACCAACCTTTATCTTTATTTATATCATGACTAGCAATAGCATTTTTTTCGAATTGAAATTCACCAGGAATTTTTAAAACTTTATAAATTGGATTAGGAATAGTTATCTGATTTAACCCTCTTGGTTTTGGCTGATAGTTTTTTTCACAACTTAATATTATTATAAATATTAAACCAAAGAATTTATTTTTTTGACTTCCTATAAATTTTAACACGTCTTATTCTTTTATTATCGACAGACATTATTGTAAAAATATAATTATCAAATTTTATTTTATCACCCTTTGTAGGTATTTTGGAATTAATCTCTAATAAAAGCCCCCCTAAGGACTCACTGTCTCCTTTTGCGAGATTAAAATAATCTTTTCTTTCTCCAATAGCTTTACAAAAGTCATTTAATGAGGTTTTTCCCTCAAATAAAAATGTGTTCTTATCAATTTTTTTATATTGAAAAGTTTCTTCGAAATCAAACTCATCTTTGATGTCACCAACTATTTCTTCAATAATATCCTCGAGGGTAATTAACCCAGAAACTCCCCCATACTCATCAATAACCATAGCCAGGTGAACTCTTTTTTCTTGGAAGTCTTTAAATAAAATGTCTATGTTTTTGTTTTCAGGAACGAAAAACGCAGGTCTTATTTTTTTATTCCAATTATAAACATCCTCTTTCAAGTGTGGAATAAGATCTTTCACATACAAAACACCCTCAATATTATCAATAGTTTCTTTATATACAGGAATTCTTGAATAACCATATTTTATAATCTTTTGAGCTATTTCCTTGAAGCTCTCATCTTTTTCAAAAGCAACAACATCCACCCTCGACTTCATTATTTCTTTTGTTTTTATTGTACCGAAATTTATTATTCCCTCCAAAATATTTTTTTCTTCAACAGAAGCGCTCTTGTCAATTGTAAGACTCATAGCTTTGTTTAACTCCTCTTTAGTGCTTTCTAAATAAATTTTTTCTTTGGGTTTTAAAGCGTTAGATAGGCCGAGAAGTATGTACACTAATGGTTTGAAAATAAAATATGAGAAGCTTATAATTCTGTGGCTTCCCTTAACAAAAAACATTTTATTTTTATTAGCATAAACTTTAGGTATAATCTCACCAAAAAACACAATAACTAAGGTTACAACAATTGTTAGTGTTAAAAACACAAGATTTGATTTACCAAAGATATTCCAGGTAAAATATGCTGAAAGAGTGATCACAGCAACATTAACTAGGTTGTTTAGAATTAATATTGTTGCTAAAAGTTTCTCTGGTTTTTGTAGTAATCGAATCATTCTAACCAAACTTTCAGGTCCAGATGTGTTTATTGTTTTTTTCTGTGTATTCGTTAGTGAAAAAAAAGCAACCTCAGAGCCAGATATTAATCCTGATAACACCATTAAACTCATTAAAATTGAAACTTGAATAGAAACTGACAACAAATCAATCTCCAAGGCTTGACTAAGTAGCATGTAAGAAAGGTCGGGATCTAATAGTTCTGTTTCCAATCGATGTTAATTAAAAAGGCAAATCATCCTCATCGGAGTTATTTGTGTTTTCAGAAGGGTTATTCTGAGCGTTTTCTTGTTGTTCAGGAGGTCTTCCAAGAAGAGTTATTTCTCTCCCAACAACCTCAGAAATATATTTCTTAACACCATCTTTGTCTTCGTAGGAACGGTTTGAGATTTTTCCTTCAATATAAACTTGACTACCTTTTTTTAAGTAGTTTTCTGCAATATCTGCAAGTGGTGACCATAATACTATATTATGCCACTCAGTATTAGTTACTTTCTCGCCAGATTTATTCTTATAAGTTTCACTTGTAGCTAGTGAGAAATTTGCAACACCCCTTCCGTCATCCAATCTTCTAACTTCAGGGTCTTTACCAAGATTTCCCAAAAGAATAACTTTATTAACGCCAGACATACTTGAAATTAATAATTAACAATGGCATTTCAAATAATTGTCAATAACTTTTGGTACAGCATACTTATTTATGTCTGTTTTGTTTACAAATTTTAAATTCAATCTTTTTTTAATAGAACTTAATGCGTTTTTATTCGGTATGAAAATTTTAAAAAAATTGATATGTATATTTTGATGGCTTAATACCCCCTTTTTCTTATTTGGAACGCTCATTAATTTGCCTGTTTTATGTCCTTCTATTTTTTTTAGGAAATTTTTTACCGCTTTTTGTTTGTTCTTTTCCTCTAACAAATAAAATTCATTTAAGTTTAACCAAATATCCTTCTGTTTTCTTTTTTGCATTAAAAATAACTCATCATTTTCAAGAATGAAGTAATTAAAATAACGGTTTTTCTTAACTCCTCTTTTATTTTTAATAGGAAAGAAGTTTTGTTTATCATTTCTATTAGCTATGCAGGAATATCTAATTACACATTTATCACAATTTGGTTTTTTAGAGGTACAAACAGAGCCTCCAAAGTCCATAATTGCCTCGTTATAAACACCCACAGATTTAATGTTCTCCCCAATGTTTAGGCTTATATCTTCGAAGAAAGAATATGCATTACTGTTTGATATGTTTTTGTTTATACCATAATACCTAGATAATACTCTATAAACGTTTGCGTCAACAACGAATTTTCTTTCATTATAACATATCGAGGAAATAGCCGCTGCTGTATATCTACCTACACCAGGTAGTTTTAATAACTCATCATAATTTTTAGGAAACACCCCTCCCATCTTTTCTGATATTAAAATAGCTGTTTTATGAAGGTTTTTTGCTCTGTTGTAATATCCTAATCCTTGCCACATATTATATATTTCCTCCTCTTTTGCTTCTGCTAGATCTTTTATTTTAGGGAACTTTTTAATGAAGGTATCATAATATTTTAAACCCGTTTCCATTTGTGTTTGTTGAAGGATTATTTCGGATAACCATACGGAGTAAGGGTCTTTGGATTTTCTAAATGAAAGGTTTCTGCCATATGTTTCAAACCACTTAATAAGTGAGTTTGAAAAATCAATACCATTCCTCTTTTTGTTCATTGTACATTATAAACTAATTTTGTATTTAATTCAAAAAATTAAAATAAAAAAGTGAGAAAATTAGAATTAATAAATAAAGTGTCTAAAGTAACCGGAATTGATAGACAAGATGTTGATGAAACAGTTGAGGCTACAATTCATACAATTAAACAAGCTCTCGTTAATGGAGATAGTGTTTTTATAAGAGGTTTTGGTAGTTTTGTCAACAAAAAAAGAGCAAAAAAAATAGCAAGAAATATTTCAACAAATACCGCTCTTATATTAGAGGCTCATTATGTGCCTTCTTTTAAACCCTCTAAAAAGTTTGTTGAGTCAGTTAAGGAGAACAATAAAGTTAATAACTAAATGAAGGCTTATCAAATTCAATTATTATTGGTCTTATCTGGTTTAATGCTTATTTATCTTCTATTTCAGTTACCAACTTCAGTCATGGAAATTGAGAAGGTTGAAGAAAAAGTTAATCAAACAACGTCTATCTCAACAGCTATGGATTTGATTAGAGGGGAAAATCCAATGGAGGGTATATTTATGTTAAGAGAAATTTTAGAAAAAGACCCTAAAAACAAAGAGGCATTATATAATCTAGGTGTTTTATCTATTCAAACAGCTCAATACCAAAATGCTGTAAATAGATTTAATCAGATAATAGCTATTGATTCATCAGATAAAAGAGCATATTTGCAGTTAGGAATCAGTCACTATTACCTTGAAAATTTTAATTTGTCTGATTCTATTTTTAAAAACATTAAAGAATCAAATGATTCTTTGCTTATTAATGAACTAAATATTTTTTTAAGTAACTAAAGTCATAAAGCTTATGCCTAGTGGTAAAAAAAGAAAAAGACATAAAATATCAACACACAAAAGAAAAAAGAGATTAAGAAAAAACAGACATAAAAAGAAATAAAACCTAGAAACTATGAGTAGCGAGCTAATAATAAATTCATCTCGCGACAAAAGTAGAATCGGGCTCCTAAAGGATAAAAAACTTGTCGAATTTCATCAGGAAAGTGATGAAACTAAATTCAATGTTGGTGATATATATGTAGGAAAAGTTAAAAAAATCAATAAAAGCTTAAACGCAGCTTTTATTGATATTGGTTTTGAAAAAGACGCATTTCTACATTATCTAGACCTAGGACCCCAGTTTTTGTCGCTTAAAACCTTTGTAAAAAAGTTAAGAGGTAAAGGTAAAAACACACCTTATGAATCCTTTAAAAGATTAGAGGATATAAATAAGTTTGGAAAAATTAATGAAGTTCTTACAAAAGGGGACGAATTATTGATTCAAATTGTAAAGGAACCGATATCAACTAAAGGACCAAGGGTCACAACCGAGCTTTCTTTAGCTGGTAGATTTTTAATTTTAGTATCTTTTTCTGATGCCATAAACATATCAAAAAAAATAACAAATAGAGAGGAAAGGGTGCGAATGATTAATCTCATTAAATCAATTAAACCTAAAAACTTTGGAGTTATTGTTAGGACTGTTGCTGAAAACAAGTCAGTTTCGGAGTTAGATAAAGATTTGAAGTCTTTGATTTCTTCTTGGAAAGAAGGAATAAAAAAAATTAAAAAGGCTAAGGTTGGAGAAAAGGTTTTAGGAGAAGAAAACAGAACAACGTCACTATTAAGAGATATATTAAATTCCTCTTTTGATAATATTATTATAGATGAGAAAAAGTTATTTACTGAGGTAAAAGAGTACGTTAAAAAATATGAACCAAAAAAAGAAAAGATTGTAAAATTTTATTCTTCTCCAGCTCCTATTTTTGAAGTTTATGGAATTGAAAAACAACTTCAAGACTTGTTTGGGGAAACGGTCCCTATATCTAATGGTGGATATGTAATTATTCAACACACTGAGGCCCTCCATGCTATCGATGTCAATAGTGGTAAAACTAGTAAAGTTTCTAATCAAGAGGAGGCGGCTTTAAAAGTAAATTTAGATGCTGCTGATACAATAGCTCGTCAATTAAGGTTGAGAGATATTGGTGGAATAATTGTTATTGACTTTATCGACTTAAAGAAGATTTCTAATAAAAGGAAGTTATATGAGGCTATGAAAAAAGCTATGGAGGATGATAGGTCAAAACACACGATACTCCCTTTATCAAAATTTTGCCTTATGCAAATTACAAGACAAAGAGTAAGGCAGGAATTAAAAATGTCTAAAGAAGACGCTGAGTTAGATCAAGATGGAACTGAAGCAGCTGATATGATTGAGAAAAAAATTGAGCACTTATTTGTTAAACAAAATGAAAAACAATTAACACTAGTGGTTCACCCATATTTATATTCTTATTTTACCATAGGTGTATTGTCAAGACAATACAAATGGTTTATAAAACACAGAAGGTGGGTTAAAATTGAAAAAGATAATAACATTGGCATTAAAGATTATGTCTTTTTAGACTCTAACAGGCAAATAATTCAAACCAAAAAGTGAGATTTATTTTTTTTCTGCTAGTTTTTTTGTTTTATTCCTGTTCTAACAAAAATTGTGATTTACCTTCCTATAAATCGGTTGATAATGAGATAACCATAAATAACTACATCGATAGTATTATAAAAATTAATAATCAATCAGAGTTTATTCAATTTTTAAATAAAAACTCAAAAATATTATATCCGTTTTTCGATGTGAAAGAGAGTGATATAAGTAAAAGGGAACAATATATAGGTTCAATTTACTCAAACCTAATTGATAATGTCTATTATGACAGTTTGCATAATGATGTGGTAAACACGTTTGATAATATAGATGAAATTATAGATGAGATCAATTATTCTTTTAATATATATAACAGAAACAGTAACAATAAATTTACACCTGATATTAATGTATTAGTTTCTGGTTTTTTTCACGATATTGAGGTCGATAGTGAAAATATCACAATAGGAATTGAATATTTTTTAAATAAAAATAACAAGTTTAAACCAAGTGATTTACCATCCTATGTACTTGATAGGTATACGCCAAAACATTTAACCTCAACTATTTTATCAACATTCTTTTCACAGTTTAATATTTACGACCAATCAGATCAATCAATGATCAACGAAATGATAGCGTTTGGTAAATTATATTACATTATATCGAAAATACTTCCCTGTGTAAATCATAATATAATTTTAGGATACTCCTCGGAAGATTATGATAGAATTCAAGAGAATGAAGCTTTTATTTACAGTTATTTTATTCAAAATGAATTGTTTTTCAATCAAAAAGATGAAGTAAAGAAAAAATACCTTGATGAAAGACCAAAGACTTTTGAGATATCCTCACAAATTCCAGGAAGAATTGGAAGGTGGCTTGGTTATCAGATTGTTCGGTCTTTTATGGAATCTTCACTATACAGTTATGAGGAATTATTATTAGAGTCTGATTATACAAAAATTTTTTATAGCTCAAATTATAAACCAATTTAGTTTTGAATAAAAAGGATAAGGTAAAATTTGTCATTAACTCTTTGGAAAAACTTTATCCAAAAGTATCAGCCCCACTTGATCACAAGGACCCATATACTTTTTTAATTGCAGTTCTTTTATCAGCTCAAAGTACTGACGCTGGTGTGAACAAGGTCACACCAATACTATTTAAAAAAGCAGATAACCCATACGATATGATAAAATTAACTGTAGAAGATATTAGGAATATAATAAGGCCCGTTGGATTATCACCTATGAAATCAAAAGGTATTTATGGCCTGTCGAAAATACTAATTTCTAAATATGGAGGTAAAGTTCCTAAAGACTTTGATGCACTTGAGTCATTACCAGCAGTGGGACATAAAACAGCAAGCGTTGTTATGTCCCAAATTTTTGATGTTCCAGCTTTTCCTGTGGATACCCACATACACCGTTTGATGTATAGGTGGTGTTTTTCTAATGGAAAAAGTGTATCAAAAACAGAAAAAGATGCAAAAAGATTATTTCCAAAGCATTTGTGGAACAAACTTCACCTACAAATTATATTCTATGCCAGGGAATATTCACCAGCTAGAGGATGGTCTCTTGATAAAGATTTTATATCCTCTAAAATAGGCCGTCGATCTGAAATTAATAAAATAAAGAAATAGGATTTTAATTTATTTTCTCAGCAAAACTTAGAGTTGAAGAATAATCTTTAATTTTTTTAATAACTGAATCAGATGGTTTAAATAACAATTCATCCAAAACTTTTTTTGTGTTGGATAACATTTCAACCTCATCTCTTATGTTTGAGTCAGTTAAATATTTAAAATTAAATTGATTTTGTTTTTCTTCTTCTAATTCGTTGTAGACATATTTTACTATATCCTGATTAGTAGAGGTTTTACTCATAGGCAATTTGTTTATGTTTAATTTTTTTTCTTAATGATAATAATGCATATCTCATTCTACCTAATGCTGTATTAATACTCACATTGGTTGATTCTGCTATTTCTTGGAAACTCATTTTCATATAATGTCTCATCACAAGTACTTGCTTTTGCTTTTCAGGAAGAGTGTCAATAAGTTTCTTTATATATTCTATTGAGTGTTTTGATAGTTTTTCATAATCCTCGTTAGATTCTGAAAACTTTAAACAATTAAAAATATCTGATCCATCAGCTAATGTAATTTTTGGGTTTCTCTTGTTTTTACGAAAATGATCAATTGATTGATTGTGTGCAATTCTTAGAATCCAAGGTAAAAACTTACCTTCCTCGTTATATTTACCCTTTTTTATGATATTAATAATTTTAATAAAAACATCTTGAAGTATATCTTCGGCAACAAATTTATCCTTTACAATAAGGTATATGCTCGTAAAAATCCTTGATTTGTGTCGACTGATTAATGTTGACAAAGCCTCCTCATTACCTTTTTTGTAAAGTGATATTAAACAACTATCACTTAATTCCGTTTTTAACATATTAAATAATTATATATTAGTAACGTAGAGGTCTATATCATATTGTGTCGTTTGATTATTGCATTAAAGATACATATTGATTTTTTAAAATCAAAAAAACATGCCTGAGCCAAAAAACATTGAAATTAAAAATGCCAGAGTTAATAACCTTAAAAATATTTCTCTAAGAATACCTAGAGATAAGTTTGTTGTTATATCAGGTGTATCTGGATCGGGGAAAACATCATTGGCTTTTGATACAATTTTTGCAGAGGGCCAGAGAAAGTATATTGAAAGTTTAAGTTCTTATGCGCGTCAATTCTTAAAAAGAATGGATAAGCCTAATGTAGATTTGATTGAAGGGCTATCTCCAGCAATTGCTGTTGATCAAAAAAGAAATAATAAAAATATTAGATCTACAGTAGGAACATTATCTGAAGTTTATGATTATTTAAAGCTACTATACTCAAATATAGGTATTACAATATCACCAGTTTCTGGAAATGTTGTAAAAAAGGATAATCATGAAGATGTTTGGAAATATCTTTCTAAGATAGGTGATAATAAGAAATATTATATTTCGATTAAAAAGTTTTCAGAGAAAACACATTTTAAAAGAGATTTGGAGGTTTTATTAGGTAAGGGTTATACTAGAGTTATTCTTGGCGGCGATTTTTATACTATTGAATCTCTTTTGTCTTCAAATAAGTTTGAACAAAGCTATGATGTTTTAGTTGATAGAGGTCTTATCGCAGTAGATGATGAAAATTTTAAGTTTAAGATATTTGATGTTTGTAGGGAAGCTTTCTTTGAAGGAAACGGAAAGATTTGTGTAAGTGTAGAAAATAATGAAAAAGAATTTTCAAATCGATTTGAGTTAGATGGAATAAAATTCGTAGAACCTTCAATTAATCTTTTTAGTTTTAATAACCCGTATGGCGCTTGTGAAGACTGTGGAGGTTTTGGTGATGTTTTAGGTATTGATGATGATAAGATTATACCAAATAAAAAACTATCTGTATTATCTGGTTGTATTGCACCTTGGAGAACTGAAAAAATGAAGGTTTGGTTAGAGCCACTTCTAGATGACAGTAAGAATATAGGTGTAAATATCCACAAACCATATGATGAATTGTCCAAGGAGGAAATTCATATACTTTGGGAAGGCTCTAATAAGTTTAAGGGCATAAATAAGTTTTTTAAATATTTAGAGCGAAAAAGTTATAAGATTCAATTTAGAATAATTGCTTCTAGGTATAAAGGAAAAACTCTATGTAAAAACTGTCAAGGCTCAGGAATAAGAAAAGAAGCACAGTATGTAAAAATAAATAAGAAAAGTATATTAGATATTGTAATGAGCCCAATAGAATCTAATCTGAGGTTTTTCAAAAACCTTAAGCTTTCTAAAAACGAAATAAAATTAAGTGAAAGGTCCTTAAAAGAAATTATATCAAGGTTAGAGTATATTGACAATATAGGTCTTGGGTATTTAACCCTACAAAGGAAAACAAATAGCTTATCAGGTGGCGAGTTTCAAAGAATAAAATTAGCAACTTCAATAGGAAGTGCACTGGTAGGTTCTTTGTATGTTCTTGATGAACCAACCGTTGGATTACATCCCTATAATACCTCTAAACTTATTGATATTTTGAGGTCATTAAAAAATTTAGGTAATTCTGTTTTGATTGTTGAGCACGATGAAGATGTTATAATGGCATCGGATTACTTAGTTGATATTGGTCCAGGAGCAGGTAATAATGGAGGTAATATCATGTATTGTGGGGATACAAATAAAGTGACTTCAAAAACAAAAGGACCTACGGCAGAATTTATATTTAATAAAGATTTAGAATATGATTCAAACCCCAGAAAGATTAACAAACACATTTCCTTAAAGGGTGCCTCTCAAAATAATTTAAAAAATATTAACATAAAAATACCACTTGAATGTTTGGTTGTGGTAACGGGAGTCAGCGGTTCAGGAAAGTCAACCCTGATAAAACAAATACTATATCCAGCCATTGCTAAGAGGTTAGAAATAAAATTTGAGAAAGAGGGCAACTATAAATCCTTGGGGGGGAGTTTAGACTCAATCGATAATATTGAAATTGTTGATCAGAACCCAATTGGAAGATCTTCACGGTCCAACCCAGCGACATATTCGAAAGCGTATGATTCTATTAGAAAAATATTTTCATCTGAGGGTAATAGTCAAGGAATAGAAATTAAGCCATCTGATTTTTCTTTTAATGTGGATGGGGGAAGGTGTGAGGATTGTTTGGGAGAAGGCACAAAAAAAATTGAGATGCAATTTATGGCAGACATATATTTAGAGTGTGATACTTGTAAGGGAAAAAGGTTTAAAAATAAAGTTCTTGAAATTAAGATTAAGAAGAAAAATATATACGATGTATTAAAAATGACTATCGAGGAGGCCTTGACTTTTTTTAGTTTTTCTAAATCTATTCAAAATAAATTAACACCTCTTAATGATGTCGGGTTAGGATATTTGACTCTAGGACAATCCTCCAGTACTCTTAGCGGAGGAGAGGCACAGCGATTAAAATTAGCTTCATACCTTGGTGATGATAACAAAAAAAATAAAAACAAAACACTTTTTATATTTGATGAACCAACATCAGGCCTTCATAATAAAGATATAGCAAATTTCATGAGTTCTATATTTAGACTAGTTGATTTAGGAAATTCAGTTATTATTATTGAACATAATACAGAACTAATAAAACAAGCAGACTGGATTATAGATTTAGGACCTGGTGGTGGAGAAAAAGGAGGTGAAATTTGTTTTGAAGGTACTCCTAAAGACCTTGTCCAGACACAAAATAATAAAACAGCAAAATATTTAAAAAAGCATTTCGTTAACTAGTTATAATTTCACTATCAATTATTTAATTTATTTTAGTAAATAAAAATGCCCCATAAAATTATTGCAGCAAATTGGAAAATGCATAATGATGAGTATTTATCTAAAAAGCTCACATATGATATTCTAAAGCTATTATCTGGTAATAAAGACACTGGAGTAAAAAAAATATTATGTGTTCCTTTTCCATTTATAGGTCTTGTTAGTAATATGTGTGAAGGCAATAACTCTATATACATAGGCGCTCAAAACTGTAGTTCAAAGGAAGAGGGTGCATACACCGGAGAAGTATCCGCAAAAATGTTAGGCAGTTTATCAGTGGATTATGTCATAGTGGGACATAGTGAGAGGAGGGATATGTTTAATGAAAGTAATAACGATATTTTATCTAAGGTTAAGCGTGCATTATCTAACAATATTATCCCCATATTTTGTTGTGGAGAGCCTTTATCTGTAAGGGAACAAAACAATCATATTAATTATATCAACAACCAACTTGATGATTCTATTTTAAAGCTGAAAAAGGAAGAGTTTAAAAATTTGGTAATTGCATATGAACCAATTTGGGCGATTGGTTCCGGTAATTCAGCAAGTATTAAAGATATTGAGGAAGTTCATGGGTCGATTAGGTCTAAGATTAAATCAAAATTCGGCAGTACATTAGCTCAGTCAGTTAGTATTTTATATGGCGGAAGTGTTAAACCTATTAACGCTAAGGAAATTTTTGATCTAAAAGATGTCGATGGTGGATTAATTGGTGGCGCATCTCTTGATCCAAAGAGCTTCGTTGATATAATCAATTCTGTTAATTAAATGATAAAGAATAGTATCAAAATAAAAGCAGCATCATGTTTGTTTTTTATTTTTCTTTTTAACATTTCATATTCTCAAGAAAAGGAAAAATTTAATCTTGAAAACTTTGATGTACAGTTAAGACAAGACAACAAGTCAAATGAGATTCAGAGTCTTAAGGAAGATATTATTGCAAAGACTATTTATAATTGGCGCAATAAATTTTCATTGGATGAAAAAGAAAAAATACTGAAAATTATCAATCACTTAGATTTTAGTTATGAAGGAAGATATTTCTCCTTTCTAAGTTATTTGAATAGATTGATTTCTGGTAACCTGCTTGGAAATACTTCGGTAGAAAAAATCATGGATTATCACTATTCATTTTTACTTAATGAAAATAAAAATCAAAATTATTTTGAAAATCTATTAAGGATTATAAATAAGAAATCTTTTGTTGAAAAGTCTACGCACAAAATATATTTTTCTTCAATTTTTAAAATTGAGATCGATGATTTTTCAAGTTCAAATTTATTTAATGATGATTTATCTGCTTTTGGTACCTTATTATTCAAATTTAATAATGTAGATGTTAATTACGTTACAGAGTTTACCGATTTTAATTTAGAAAAAGCTACTGTAAAATTTTATCCTGATTTGGGAATCATTGAAGGTATTAATGGAAAAATTTATTCTGATAATAATCTTTCATATTTGACTAATATTAACTTCAATTTAAGTTCTTTTTCTATTGATTTAAGCAAAGGAATAATATTATCCAAAGAAGCTTATTTAAATGCCAAAGAGCAGAAAAATGTAAAAGGTGTTTTTGAATTTATTCCACCTAAAAGTTCACCTTCATCTCTTAACACTTTTAAATTTACATCAAGCACATCTGACATAATTATTTTATCAGACAAACAATTAAAACTTACTGGTGGAATAGAGATTGTAGGAGATAAGCTTCTTTCAAGATCTCAAAATGATGAGCCATCCAAGTTATTAATTAATTTGCCCAAAGGAAAAAAAATTAATTTAAGATCTAAATCTTTTGATCTATCAGAAACACAGATAAAGTCGCTAGACTCTTATTTTGTTTTTTATGATGAAAAAGATTCTTTGTATCATCCCTCAATCGAGTTTTTATTTGATTTTAAAACTGAAAAAATAGAAGTTTTTAATCTTAAAGGAGCCTTAAAGTCAACGCCTTTTTATTCATCTTACTTTAAGGTTGAAATATATGCTGATTTCTTATACTATACTTTAAATGAAAATAGTATATCGTTAGGGATGATTATTGCACCCCACCAAAGGCCTCTTACAGTGTTCTCAATGAATTATTTTTCAAACCGTGTTCTTAATGAATTAAGTGATTTAAATGGAATTAATATTTTAAAAGCGGTTTATACATACTTTAGTAGAATAAAGAGAAAAGATTTTTATATTGGTGACATAGCAGATTATTTTAAAACTAAACCAGGACTTATTGAAGGGGGTATTATAAGCCTATGGAGAAATGGTTTTGTTTCCTATGATAGAATCAGTGGCTTAATAGAAGTGCTGCCAAAGATTAGACATTATTTTATGTCTCATATTAAAAAGTCAGATTTTGATGAATATACTTTTAATTCTTTATCCCCCAATTCAAATAATCTTGTATATGACATCTTAAATAAAGAAATGTTATTCGAAGGAGTTGAAAAAATAACATTGAGTAAAAAAAATAATATTGTCTTATACCCCAAATCAGGAAAATCTATTCTAAAAAAAAATAGGGAATTAAAATTGTTAGGAAATATTTCTGTTGGAAGCTTTGATTTTAGGGGTGTCGATCTTTTTTTTAATTATGATGAATACAAACTCGACCTAATAGAGATTGATACTTTAAAAATGTTATCAAAAAAAAATGAAATGGATAGCTATAATTACTTATTTAATATTGGTGGTGATTTATTTATTAATCACCCAAAAAATAAATCATCGAAGCGCTCCTTACCAAAATTTCCATCATTTATATCAGACAAAAGCACAAATATTTATTTTGATTTGCCCGATGAATACGGTACGGAGTATGATAGTACTTTTTACTTTGCAATTAACCAGTTTAGGATTGATAGTTTGGATAAATCAAGCCTTCCAAAGTTTGAATTTCAAGGCACATTTTATTCTGATAAGATATTTAAGCCAATTGAAACAAAACTAATAACCATGCCAGATAACTCTTTTGGTTTTGATTTGCCTTTAGAAGATAAAGGGTTATCGGCTTATGATAACAAGGTTAATGTCTACAATAGAGTTTTAATGGATTCCACCGGTTTATACTCAGAAGGAAGTTTTAGATATAACACCACAATGGTTTTTTCTGATAAAATCCGACTTTTCCCTGATTCAATTATTGGTTATTCGGGAAAAGCATTTATGTATCCTGGAAAATCTTTGGGCAAAGGTTTTGAATACCCAGATATGGAATTAGAAAATTTTAATTACCATTTTAGTAATATTAAAAATGATTATTTAAGATTTGACTACGATTCACTTTCAGTTCCTATATTTAGTGCTTTTGATAATACAATTTTAATATACGGAAATATCAATATTTCCTCAGAAGGCGTTTTTTCTGAAGGAAAATTAGATATTAATAACTCTACTTTTTTCTCTGACAAATTTAATTTTTATAGTGGTTCAATTAATTCAAAATATACAGATGTTGAAATAAACTTTAGAGGGTATGATTCTCCTATCCTCACTTCCAGTAACGTTAGTTTATTCTACGATATTGACAATAAAATTTTTGATATAAATAATGATTTTTATGGTGATTTTAGTTTTAGCTTACCTTACTATCAAGTTCAAACATCGTTAAATAATGTTAGGTGGTTGGTGATGGAAAACAGCATTAAATTTTCAAATAGTGAGAATTCAACAGCAATGTCTTCCGTACTATCCAAGAGCAACAAATTTTTGGACTGGTCTCTACCTGTAGAAAAAGCACATATAGATTTAAATGAAAAAACTCTGACACTTAACGGTGTGAATGAGTTGCAGGTTTCTGATGCATATATTATTCCTAACCGTGAGACAGTTTTAATAAGAGAAAACTTTGTTATTGATGAATTAACAATGGCAGAGTTAATATTAGATACATTAAATGAGTTTCATAAGTTTGTTGACGCAAACATTAAAGTAGAGTCAAAAAATAAGTTTGAGGGAAAGGGAATATATGAATATATAAATTTCAATGAAGATACATTTAAAATTCCTTTTTCAGAGTTTGAGTTAAGAGATATGGAAGATGAATCGGGGAATATTAGGTTGGCTACATTCTCATCAGGTTCTGTAGATAAGTCAAATCCAATCTTAATGGAGCCGGGGTTTAATTTTTTTGGAAATATTGAATTATTCTCAAGTAATGAACAACTACTTTTCAACGGAAGCATAATACCATCTGAAGTTGAAGGTTTTAAATTTGACGATGCTATATCTTTTAATGAATACTTTATTCCAGGAGAGGAGTTAGCACTTAATATATCTGATTCAGATGACTTTTTTGTTTCTTCAATTTCAAGAAACTCTAATTATTTGTTTTTTGATTTTTTTAAGAATCCTGTTAAAAAGAAAAATTTAGTTTTTTTTAACCCCTTCGGACAATTATCATATGATTCATATAATAATAGTTATTTGATTGAAACCAAAGAAAAAAGAAATCAAGATGTCTATAATGGTAATTCATTACTATATAACCCTGACGAAAAATCTCTTTCTTTTGAAGGTAAAGTAGACATTATTGATAATGATAATAATTTCAAAGTGTTTACCTCAATGACAGCACAGTCTAATTTAGACTCCATGAATATTGAATCAGAAGCATTAATGGTAATTGATGTAAACTTAAGAAAACAATTAATTGATAAACTAGCACTTGCTTTCATTGAAAATATAGAAACTTACGGTGCGCCTATTGCTCATGATAATGAACAAGATGTTCTTGTGAGGTTGTCTGATTTGATTGGTAATCAAAACGTGATCGCTTTTGAAAATTTAATACTTAGTGAATACAAGTCCCTTATTGATGCTGACCCTTTACTAAATAGCATGTTTGTTTTTTCAAACTCCAATCTTTCCTGGTCTCAGAAAGAAAAATCGTGGTATAACACCTCTGTTCTTAATTTGTCAAATATTGGTTTAGATGATATTAATGCATCAATTGATGGTTTTGTTGAAATCAAATACACAAATGAGTATAAATATAATTTTAAATTATTTCTTCAGCCAACACCGGAACTTTGGTTCTTCATGGATTACGATGGAAATAAGTTAAATGCTTTTTCTTCTGATTTTGATTTTAATGCCGAACTATCAGAAATAACCTCTTCATCAAAAGATAAATACATCCCTCTTTCTACTGTGGATGAAGAGTACATACTAACTTTTATTAATAATTTTCGTCTAACATACTTTGATATAACAGAACCTTATGATTTAAAATCTCCTTCAGACACATTCTTAGAGGATGAGGTTTTTGAAACAATATCTGATGATGATGATGATGGATTTTAATCATATATTGTTTAAATAAAATTCACAATTAATTAAATTTGCTCGCATGTCTGTCAAAGATTATATAGAAAAAAATAAAGAAAAATTTCTCTCTGAACTTTTTCAACTTTTAAAAATTCAATCTGTTAGCGCCGACTCAAAGTTTAAAGAAGAGGTAGATAAAGCTGCAAATTGGTTAGTTGGTGAGTTTAATAAACTTGAATTAGATAATGTTGAAAAGATTCAAACTAAAGGACATCCAATTGTTTATGCAGAAAAAATTTTAGATAAAACTTTTCCTACCATTTTAGTCTATGGACATTATGATGTACAGCCAGCCGACCCATATGAGCTTTGGGACTCACCCCCTTTTGAACCAACTATTAAAAATGGAAAAATATATGCAAGAGGTGCTTGTGATGATAAAGGCCAGATGTATATGCACCTTAAAGCTTATGAGACTTTAAAAAATGTAGAAAACATAAACTTCAATATAAAATTTATGATTGAAGGAGAAGAGGAGTGTGGATCAGATAGCCTTGAAGATTTTGTTGTTTCTAACAAAGAAAAGCTTACCGCAGACGTAATTGTAATTTCAGATACAAGCATTATTAACAATGAAAACCCATCTATAACAATTGGCCTTAGAGGATTATCATACATGGAGGTTGAGTTAACTGGACCCAATAGAGACCTTCATTCT
>CEUK01057716.1_pt1 | contig 21697 bp, 17 predicted proteins | sample 356451 | NCBI WGS metagenome assembly CEUK01 (sample SAMEA2622843, study PRJEB7988) | marine metagenome | isolation source: saline water (ENVO:00002010), including
GCACGACTTTACTCGGTTAAATCTCCATTTAAATATGCATTGAGCTTTTACGGGATCATTGATCTTCTAGCATGGGTTCCATTATGGATCACGCTTATCCTTAAAGAGGATTCCGCTCATTATTTGGCAATGATCAGGATACTTAGAGTATTAAGAGTTTTCCGAATCCTAAAATTAATGAATTTGGTTGGAGACTCAAATAAGCTAATCCGTGCAATGAGAGACAGTGCTGGGAAAATTTTTGTTTTCCTGTTTTTTATTTTAACTCTGGTAACCGTTGCGGGTTCAATTATGTACATTATTGAAGGTTCTAAAAATGATGCCTTTAGTAGCATTCCCACTAGTATTTATTGGGCAATCATCACAGTGACAACCGTCGGCTTTGGTGATGTCTACCCCATTACTGCAATCGGAAAAATTATAACAAGCGTTATGGTCCTAGTTGGGTATGCTATAATTGCGGTTCCCACGGGAATCGTTATTGGCGCAATGAGAAATTCCTCAGAACAAGCGGCGAGCGGTCATTCATGCCCAGAATGTGGCCGAGACGGCCATCATGATTACGCTATATATTGTTATCACTGTGGTTCAAAGTTCCCAGAATAACAAACTCACCTATAGAGTTTTAATGTACCAATAAAGATCGGCTAATTGAGTTTCGGTTAATCCAATCAATAAACCTTCCGGCATAATTGAAGTGGTCCAATCCTTCTGATTAGCAATGTCTTTCTCATCTAAGCGAATTGTCTTTTCGGGACCCGTTCGGACAATGACACCATCAGCTGAATAGAAGGCTATTCTACCAACCTTCTTAGTTCCATCCTTCATAGTGAAGGCAGTTGCCCTATAGGCGGGAGGAACATTATCATTGGGATTTGCAATTGAATGAAAAAGATCATTAGGCGACAATCTCTTAGCCACTCCCGATAGGTCAGGGCCTAAAGCATTGGTAGAGAGATGACAGGACTCACATGCTCTTTGAGAAAAAATTATCCGACCTCTTTTTTCATCTCCTTGTGACCAATCCACTTTTGAGAATAATTGATTCCAATCAATATTAATATTTTTTTGCTCACTAATAATTGAGTCTGCGATTTTGGGGTAATTATCTTTCAACCAATCAATCGCCTCCTCTTTGTTAGCTTCTCTTCCCAATAATTTTGAAATGAGAGGTAAGCTTAATTTGGAATCTGACATCCTAAACAGAGCGAGTAATTCGTTAAGCTCTCTGCTGGGGCCAATTTCACTCAGAGCTCGAATACATATTTTTTGAAAATTTTTATCAGCGGACCCGAGACCTGAAACAAATAATGAACGATCCTGATCTATTGGCATTTTGGCCAATTCAATAATACATGTTTTGCTTAATAGCGGATCTTTGGCCAGTTCACGAAAAATTGGATGAGTACGTTTGTAATCTAAACTTGAAAGCAAAGTTATAATATCATTATTCCATTGATCATTGTTGGCATCTTTTAATGATTCAAAAAATTTTAGGGCAACTAAATCTCGATAAGACTCGGGAAAACTATTAACGATTCCAATATGATTAGGCTTAACTAAAAGATCATTTTTGATCAATGCGTCATAGAGAGATCCTCTTTTTGCCAATTCCTTAATCACTTCATTCAGTCGATCAATATAGTTCTGCTTTCCACGGACTTGCTTGCCTCCCAGTTTCTTATCAAGCGACAATATCGCACTAGCGAGCAACTCATTATTGCCCTCGTCTAACTTTATGGGCAAACAGGAAATACAGGTCAAATAATGAAAATCATCTTCTGGACTGGAATCTGGTGAGAAAAAACTCAACATCAGTCGAAGGCTAATCGGATTAGGATCTTTAAGCATTGCCACCATTCTTGCTGCTTCTAATCTCTCCTCAGGATGTAGGGAATGGAGTAAAGCGCGGGAAGAGTTTCGAGAAAGTTGAATAAGATCATGATTTTCTTCATCAAAAATTTCACTAAATGAAAGCTCGTAACCAGTTAATGACTCGAGAGAAGGCTTTGCCAAGTTCCAGTCACCTAATGATTTCATTAGTGAGCGAAGAACTTTCAATCTCTCTTCTAATTTTGAGTTAATTAATGTGCGATCGAGATGGCGCGCGAGAGCCATTGATCGATCGTAAGAAAATTCAGAATTGTTTTGGGAATTTAAATTTCTATATCCCTCATAAATTGTGTTCTTAATAGTTATAGCTTTAGGTTTTTCAGGTATGTTTATCGCTGATATTTTATAAACAGACCCCGTAGTGCCACGTCCTCCTACACTAAGATAAACTGATCCATCTGGCGCCAATTCAATATCTGTAGGGGCAAAGCCATTTGTACCCATAGATTCGAGAAACACTTCGGAAGACGGAAACGCAGCGCCTATTGAGTTAGTCGAAGTCGATGTCATAAACACTTTTCCAAAAGTCCAATCGCAATAGAAAACAGCATCATGATAATACTCAGGAAATGCGGTATGCTTATATACCATCACTCCAGTTGGCGATCCCCGGCCCACGTTGACCAGAGGTTTTACAGAGTCAAAATAATAATCCGGCCTCTTCCAACCACGCTTATAACCTGGAAGTCGCCATCCATGATGAGCCCTGTCCTCGACTCTATAAAGTCTCGTGGGCGAGTACCAAGGAAGCAAAAACTCCCTCTCACAGTCGCTGTCATAGGTGTAAATTTTTCCTTCGCTGTTAAAGTCGAAATCATAGGGATTTCGGAATCCATGACAAATAAGAATAGGCTCTTTAAGTTCTGGCGTATATCGGATAATTCCACCTCCTTCGATTCCTCTATATTGCTTTAGATCTTCATGCCCTGAAAATTTTGCATCATTACCACCAATCAGATAGATCCTACCTTTTTTATCTTTTCGAATACCATGGATTCCATGTTCCCCTCCACCGAACCTGCCAATCAACTCAGGACCATTTTCAAAAATACCGTCGCCATCCTCATCAATGTAACGATTAAACTTTCCTCCTTCCGAAGCAAGCAATGTCCTCTTATCAACATACAACATCCCCATAGCACCAGATGATGATTGCCTTAGGAGTAAGTCTTTTTCAGCTATGCCGTCGCCATCCTCATCAATTAACCGTTTTATATAACCTCTAGAAGAGATAACAACCGAACCTTCGGGGTCAATAGTCATAGAGTAAACATCCGAAGCAATATTCGGATTTGCGAATAGAGTTATATTGAAGCCTTTGGCAATCTTAATTCCAAGTTTTGGATAAGATACGAACTCGGCTCGAGCCGAGCAGAGTAACACCAACGCAGCTATGCACTGAATCCACATAACCAATATTTTAAACTCGATTAGTCTAAAATTACGAGCTTAGATTATAATTAGTAGGAACCTTAATTATACCAAGGCTCTACATGCTTTTTACCTGAGGCACGCTTGTAGCCGCCACCATTTGCTGCCTGCCAAGCACAAACTTTCCTTAATATCTCACCCATCGGAACATCACCGGATATCGTATCACTAAGAATACTTGTAAGTACGTCATCGTAACGAATAATCTCTTCCGCCAATTTTCTTAATTGATCATCCTCAACTGAATCTTCTTCATATGCCCAATCCTTTGGATCAGTATAATCATTAATATCGCTTTCTTTTTTTTCAAAATTTGGTTGGCTATCACCATTGTTATTTGTTGAATTAGAATTCGATCTGGAGTTGGACATGTTGTTTTCTTACTGGACTGTTTTTGATTCCTAATCTTTTGGTTTTTCTTCCACAAAACTGGAACCTTTTTCTATGTATTCCCTGATCGAATCAATAAGTAAAAGGTTCGCTGTTTCGGCAGCATTTTTGCCAAACATGCCTGTTTCGGTCATCCGATCCAGGTGATCACGAACCTTTTCCGTTACAGAAACGGTCAGTTGCACTGATGAAATGGCATTTTTTTGGCGCGGCATCCAGATAAAAATTACATAAAAATGCCATTCTTATCTCATTTGTAAAACTTTTTTTTGATAATTATAGCAATTTTGATTTATATGCTTTCAAACCTCGTTTTGGCAGAAGTTTTTAAAACTAATTCTTGAGATTGGTATAATGAACTGCTGAGAAACGATAAAATTTAAGAAAAATATTAATAAATCGCTATTTTTCTTATTTACGCCTTTTTAACTAATAACGACTCACCTCAACCCATCTTTTATGGGCTCTACTAATTGAACTCAAACTATGACCGATATGAATAAAGATCTAAAAATCAAATCGGTTTGGTTTATCTAGATCATCAAATCTATTGGCACGGGCATCAGTATCTCGAACTACTTTTGCATCAGGCAACGCTCTACGTAACGATGAAGCTCCTTCGTCGGTAACGGAAGTATTCCAAAGGTAGACAGCTTTAAGATCACGATATTTTGAAATGATAGCAATCGATGCATCCGTCACTTTGGTTCCATAAAGATTTAACCATTCCAATGATCTTAACTCAGAAAGTGATTTTATTCCATTATCATCAATAGCCGTTCGACTTAAATTCAAATGCGTCAATCTCGCAAGCTTGCCGACATGCTTCAATCCCTCATTCGTCACTTTAGTACGACTCAAATCTAATTCGACAATGTTTGGAGCAAGATGCAAAGTTTGCTCAATCTCTTTGTCAGTAATCTTATGATAAGTAGATATCCATTCTAGTGAAAGGTACTCAGGTAAGGTCACAGCTATGGGAGTTATTGTAGCACCGATTCCTTCTAGATGGGTAATGGCATCAGCATTGGGCTCTCTAGCGGGCATTCCTAATACTTTGCGAGCATCTAAACCTTTATCAATTTTTCCTAGCCCTTCCGCACTCCCTGAACCAAAACGTGCACCATCATCAATCCATTTCTTAATTAACTCGATCTCTCTGGAAGATAAGGGTCCGCCATCATCGACTGGCGGCATCAAATCCTCTGCTGTTTTAGGCAAAGATACTCTAACAAAAAGTTCACTACTGAGTGCGTCACCGGCTTCGAGGACTCCTCCAGCTCTAATTCCTGTGGGTGTATCTAGAGCAAGACCTGCTTTAGGTTTTTTATCACTCTCCTTCTTTTTTGCGGTGTGACAAGAATTACACTTCGAAGCTAAAATTGGAGCAATTTGTTTTTTGTAATCTACAGCCTGAGCAGAGCATAAACGCACAGCCATCAAACTGAGAAATATGAACGGAAAAATGAGCCTCATATTTAGAATGAGCCTTCGGTTAAAATGTTTAATAGAATAAAATGCTAAGGAGAAAATTAAGCAAAAACTTCTTTAACTGGTTTGGCTTCATCACCAATGGTAAAAGGTCTACCTGAAGGAGAAGTTACAACTCTCTCGGTTGGAAGACCAAGGGCATGGCCAATAGTTGCATTAAACATACCAGGAGTAACGACACCTTCTTTAACGGTGTGCGCTTTTCGGTCAGTTTCTCCATAAACAAAACCACCTTTGACACCACCGCCGGCCATCAGAGAGGTAAAGGCGCGTGGGAAATGATCTCTTCCAGTGTTTTCATTAATCTCAGGAGTTCTTCCAAACTCAGTGCCTAGGGCTACAAGCGTTGAATCTAATAATCCTCTACGCTCAAGGTCAGAAATCAAACCAGCTAAAGCGCTGTCTAAAATCTGACATCTAGACTCAACAGAAACAAAATTATCGTTGTGAGTGTCCCAACCACCCATCGTTACTTCAATAAATCTTACATGGTGTTCTACTAATCGTCTAGCCAGCAAGCAGCCCTGACCAAATCCATTTTGGCCATACATGTCACGCACCTTTAAATCTTCATTATTTAAATCAAAAGCTTTAAGGTCTTCACTGGTCATAAGTTTAATTGCCTCATCATAGAGACCATGATAAGTCTTGATCTGCTTTTGTTTGAATTTTCCGTGAAAGGTTGAATTCATTTTGTCTGCAAGTTGAAGACGACGATTAAAATCCGATTCACTCACAGAATGAGCTCTCTTAGAATCTTTCAACCCGTCATTGGCGCTTCCTAGGGGTACTCCACCATACTTTGCACCCATAAAGCCACCTGTCGCATTCTCTGAGGAACCGCCTATAGAAACGAATCCCGGGATGGTAGTATTTCTACGACCTGATAGTCTCATTACCCAAGCACCAAGAGCAGGGTGTACAATTGTTCCTCTCATTGGATAACTACGATGAAGCAGATACTGACCTTGTTCGTGAGCACCTTGATTAGTCTGCATTCCCCGGAAGAGAGTAATATGCTTCATTACGGAGGCAGTTTTTGGTAAATAACCTGATATACGCACGTTATCAGCATTTGAATCAATGACAGGAGTGGGACCCTGAACGTCCGCATTATCAGGCTTTGGATCAAATGTATCCAAATGACTCATTCCCCCAGCCATGTTCAAAAAAATCACGCTCTTTGCTGCACCGCGTCTCATGGGAGGCGCTGCGGCGAAAGTATCATTGGTGGCTATAGTGGATCCTAGCATAGGAAGAACACTCACACCCAAACAATTTCGAGCGGCTCCAATCATGAATTGCCTACGGCTTACTTCATCACCTTTATTAAATATTGTACTGTCTGACATCTTTATTTAGCGGTTAATTTATTATTAAAATTTACTGAAGGAACATGAATTCACCGGTTGAAATTAATGCAGATACCATATTACTGGTAGCTGAAGATCCGTTGTTTTTATATTCTTCAAGAAAGATTTCTTTTTCATCAGCTGAGGGATATCTCGATAAGATACTGATAAAGGCACGATTGATTTTTTCTTCGTTAGACTTTGCCGATTTAATGGTCTGAAAAACTTTCGAGTTACCGTTGCTGATAAGGTGGCGTTCAACATGGCCGTTAAGAATTGATAGAATTTGTGTAACATCTGAATCTTTACTTGAGTTTTCGATTACTTCTCTGTTTGACTGACCAAACTGTCTAAGGAAATGCCCATTAGGCATCGGAGATCTTAACTCGGAGGCTCTCATATCACTTCCATATTTTTTTCCAGCATTGTAGGCCATCATCATTTGCATACCCTCACCTCCTCCAGACTTGACTCCTTTGTCACTTTTAATTTGATCATGAAGTTTTTTAGTATAATCCCAAACCTCGTCACCTGATTCTATTGCCATGACCTCATTATACAAATCCCTCATAGATTTTTTGCCAACTAGAACGGGCCTTCCACGATACATAATCGCATCACCTGTATAACCGTTACCTAATCTCTTATCAGGCTCATTGATTTTTAGAGTAAGCAATGAATCCCAAATTTGCTCTGCGCTGAGCCTCTTCAACTGTCGACCATTGAAGTGATAAGGCGATCTATCAGGATGCTGAATAGGATTCGGCCTGAGCTGAAATGAATAGCTTTTATAAAGAATCTTTTGGAAAGCTAACAGATCATAATCTAAATCAATTAATAGTTCTTCAAGATATGACATTAATGCGGAGTTTGATGGCTCTGAGGCAGAACTGAAATTGTCTAGTGGCTCAAAGAGGCCGGTAGCCATAACCCTTTTCCACATTCTGTTGGCTATTACTTTTGTAAATCTCGGGTTGTCTGGGCTGACTAACCAATCAGCAAATTTAACTCTCGATTTTCCTGGATCTGTACTTTTTGATCGAGTACTAACTTTGACAGTTTTACCAAACTGACTAAGAGATTTTGCGCCTACTCTTTCTCCGGGATCTCCATCACGGTATTTGTAATCTTTCGGCAACCTTATCGTTCCAGTGCCAGTGTCTTCAATCGAAAAGTCATAAACAGCATATCGAATTAATCGAGACACATCTCTTAAATCTCGACTCACTCCATCCATGTCCTCTTTGTCTTCGAGATAATTGGATAAATGACTTTTCGCGGTTTTAATCCCATTGGTGAACGCTGCCATTTGATAAAAATCCATTTGTTTCCAAGAATCAAAGGGATGGTTATGACACTGAGCACATTCTATTCTTGTGCCCAAAAATATTCGCGTTGTATTCGCCATGTTGTCCTTGAGCATTCCTTGATCACGAACGTAATAACCAACGGCCCCATTTTGCCAACCTCCACCGGTAGCAGAAATAAGCTCGTGGACCATTGATTTGTAAGATTTATTTTCAGCAATCGAGTCTTTAATCCATTTTATATATGGAGCACCAGAGGTGTCCTCAAACTCATCAGTAGCCCTCAATAAATCCGCCCACCAATTAAACATGTGCATGTTATAACCATAAGATCCAAGAAGTGAATCAATGAGATTATTACGTTTGTCGGGGCTTTCATCATTTAGAAAACTAACAGCCTCCTCATAAGATGGTATTCTACCAATTGCATTTAGGTAGGCTCTCCTCATAAATTCAGCATCATTGGCTTTGCCTAGGGGACGTATTTGTTTTCTTCTAAAATCTGCGCCAACAAGCCTATCAATTTTTTTTGATGCCTGAATTTGAAAATCTGCTGATTGGCTCTTTGAGACTGAACCAGATCTTTTAGCCAACTGTGCCAAAGAACTCGTGCAAGAGAGCATTGCAATTAAGCAAGTTATAACTAAAAATCTAAAGTCATTCATCGTAAAGGTAATATAACTTATTTTCTAGGGTGTTCGCAACCAGAGATTGACACTTGAATTAAGAAATAATTTAGGTTTTCTTAATAAAAAAACGCGATTTCTAAGTTAAAAAACGATTAAAGACCGATATTTGGATTTAACGAGAGCCAAGAAGAGGAATTTTCCATCCTCCATCACCAGCAACTCGAATATCTCTGTTACCGAATCCTCTCCTTGCGATGGCCACAAATAATAGCGATGCGAACATAAGAAGAATTAACGGTTTAAAATCAAGACCGGATATTGCATTACCCTGAAAATAAGTAATTGGTGAAAATAAAGCCCAGTTTTCGAGACCCCTAATTGCTTTTGAAAGTGTAGTAATGATGTAGCCTGCTAATACGATAATACCAGAAATCATCGCAGCCGCTGATCGAGAAGGCATGAACATACTTAGCGCAAAACTAAGGCAAGCAAATAGCCATGTGACTGCAAATACGGAAATGTATGGTAGCAATAATCTTATCGGAGAAAAATCCATGGACTGTGCTTTTACAACTCCAAGCCATAATCCGAACCACCCAAAAATTATAATTAGTGTCAAACTAATGATGAAGGAAAATAGTTTGCCCCAAAACATTTGGGAACGACTAACAGGATGCGCCATTAGAAAATCTAGAATACCTCTTTCTTCATCGGCTGCTAAAAGTCCACTCCCATAAACCGAACCAAAAATACCCATTACGACTGGAAGAAAGGCAAAATATCTTAAGGCAATAAAACCTTCAGGCGTGAAAACTTGCTCAGCTTCTTCCCCCCCAATAAAACTTTTTAGTAGAGGTTTTAAAGTATCTAATACGGGACGAAGTTGCCTTTCATTTTCTGCTACAAGATCATAGAAAGGGATAGTTATAATTCCAAGTAGCATTAGAGGAATGCCCCATCCAAGGATGATTGAAACTGATCGCTTAAGAGAATAACTTGCAATGGTAATAATGTTACTCATTTTCTTAATTTATTAGTTTTGATCTCCATAATAGGATAGGAATATTTCTTCTAGATCAGGCTTATTAATTTCAAGAAAATCGACTTCCTTATTTGCTAAATATTTTACCAAAGGATCCACCTCTCTTTGAATTGTAAGCACGTAAGAATCATCGGCTTCCTTACAACTCTTAACCGAGACACCATTGATCTTATTTAATTCATCGCGCCTTGAGGGGTCTCTATCTTTAAATTTTAGGTTAGCCTTCCAAGTTCTTTTCGACAGGAGTGAACTGGTTACGCCCACTTCGACAATTTCACCATCTTTGATAATTGCAACTCGATCGGCAACGGACTGAACCTCAGCCAAAACATGCGAAGAGAAAAAAACTGTGGAACCTGATTCTTTTGCCTCTTTAACTAATTCTAGAACTGTTTTTTGCACTAAAGGATCAAGACCGCTTGTAGGCTCATCAAGCAACATCAGCTTAGGTTGATGCATAAAAGCTGCGGTTATACCGAGTTTTTGTTTGTTCCCTTTGGAAAGATTTTTCACTTTGGAATCCAGATTCAAATCTAGCCTTTCAGCCAAATTTAATATCTTTTGTTTACAGGTTTTGCCCCCACCCCTCAGCCGTCTGAGATAATTTAAAATTGATCTTACAGATGCATTTTCATCAAGCCTTAACTCACCAGGTAAATATCCACATAAACTTCTGACGCCAACCGGATCAGTTTCAGGATCTTGTCCAAATATTCTAAGATCCCCTCCGTCTCTCCTGATCATATCCAACATACATCGAATTGCAGTTGTCTTTCCCGCTCCATTGGGGCCTAAGAATCCAAAAATCTCTCCAGTCTGAACCTCCATATCTATGCCTTTGAGAGCTAGAAAAGACCCATACGACTTGGTGAAATTTTGGGCATAAATAGCGTGTGGCATTGATTGGTTCATTTATGAAATTGCATTTGTTGTTTGTCCACTTTAAATGAAAGTTGATCATCTAATGACAATCCTTGAATTTTAGGTGCCATAATTTCAACGACATGAGGATCCTGAAAATGTTCGGGCTTTGTTTCAGGGTGAGGCCAATATATTAAACCACTCACGGAATTATCATCCGCAATATTCAATTCAACCTCAAAGAATGAAAAATCTTCTGCCGCACAATCAGGATGCCATTTCACGCTTCTAAAAGTTTGGACAGCTTTTATAGGCTTCGGTTTTAATGGATGAACCGAAATGTTAATAGTTGCTTTATAATAACCAGTCAGATCAAGCCCCATGCTTTCAAATATTGGACACTGTAAGCTTAGGGTTCCGTCAGGAAAACGGTTGTCATTTGAGCATCCGGAAGCCACACCATGACCACGCACTATTGAACCTATGATTAGTTGCACAATTTAAAATAATAAATGTAATACGAATTTTACAGAGACTAGTACTTGTTTAGGATAAATAGTCTCTTTTTTAAAATATTAAATGGGATCAGGATATATTACTGTAAATTGGTCACTTCAATAATTATTTAAAACTGAATTGTTTAATGTCACAAGTTGGTAATATTAGATTAAATGTCTGAACATAAAGTCAATTTCAGTTGGGAAAGAAAAGGTTTAGAATTCACATATAAAAACTTTTCTAGGGATCATGAATGGGATTTTGGTAATGGAAATGTAATTAAAGCAACTGCAGCACCTGAATTCCTTGGTAATCCTGAACTAGTTGATCCCGAACAAGCTTTCGTTGCTTCTATTGCAAGTTGTCACGGCCTCACATTCCTTGCAATTTGTGCTCTTCAAAAAATTGAGGTCGATTCCTATAGTGATAATGCTGTTGGCTATCTAGAAAAGGCCGAAGATGGAAAACCTTGGTTATCAAAAATTGATCTACATCCTAAAATAAAATTTGCCGATAGTGTGAATATTGAAATTGAACAGGTTCAAGAACTGCATCAAAAGGCTCATGCAGAGTGTTTTTTGGCACGTTCTGTAAAGACTACGATCAAGGTTAACTAAATATTCATCAATAATCTGTGCGTTCCTTATATATTAATTGACTGAATCCAAAGCATTCACAAATTAAATCACTCATCACTCAAATGTCTTTAATCAAACCCCAGATTATTGTTTTGGCTTTATCGTGCTTACTCATAAGTCATTCGGTTAACGCCTCTAAACTCGAAATTGGAGATGTTAATAAACTTGATCAAGATGACAAAATTAGAGCCACAAAGCTCTATAATGAATACGGAAAACATCAGGATAATTATTCTAAGCAAATCTCTATTCTAGAGAAAATGATGGAAATTGGGCGACCCGTCGCCCAAAAAATGTTTCAGAAATTTGATAGGGAATTGCGAGCTAAATGGCCTTTATATCAAAAATTTTATGTTGATTGCGCGAAAAAGGCTGGTTTCAAGAAAACAACATCAACAACTAGGCAAGAAATTCTGTTGCTAGAACAAAAGGTTCAAGGCTTGAGAAAACTTGGTGAAAAGTTAACCAAAAATCAAATTAAGCAAATTGGTGACCCTGCATTAAATCGACTAAAAAATTTAAAAGTCATGAAGGTTGATGAGGTCTTTGCAATAAACCCCTCTTTGCAAAAAAGACGAGACTATATCCTCCACTTAATTAAACAAAGAAAGATTTGTATGGATAGATTGGTTCTTCTCGAAAGCGATGTTGTGGACTTTGGAATGAAAGAGCTTTTGAACTACGAAAAATTGACATCAACTTCTGTCCTAGGTCCACCGAGAGAATATATGCAAATCCTAGAAATGAATGACAAAAACACTGAGAATATCAAACCTTCAGAAGCAGCCGCAGTTCGCAATCTTAATGAGTATCGTATTCTTATTGGGCTGAGGCCTTGTATAATTGATCCAAAACTTTGCTTGGCATCCCGAGAACATTCAAAGGACATGGAAAGAAAAGGTTTCTTTGCTCACGATTCACCAATTAAAGGTAAAAAAACACCTTGGGACAGAGCCAAGCTGGCAGGCACAACCGCCAACGCGGAAAATATTTATAAAGGAAGTCAAAATGGAGAATCCGCTAACAGAGCTTGGTGGTACAGCCCTGGGCACCATGTCAATATGCTCAATCCAAACGCTAAACGGATAGGGATGGGCTTTTCTGGTAAGCACTGGACACAAATGTTTGGCCCTTGAAACTGAGCGATCAAAAAAGATCTTAATTCAGGCTCGCCAATCATTAATCATTCATGCTAAAACACTCATCATGAAAACCTTACGAGTAACTCTCTTATATTTAGGGATAACGAGCCTTATGGCCACCTCCCTTCAGTCACAATCAGATGACTTTGATGACGGGAACGATAACGGATGGACAAAAGTTAATACATTGGCAGGGCAAGGAGTCCCAGCAACTTGGAGCTTCCCCAACGGTAATTCATACAGTATCGCCATGGAAGGACATGGCATAGAGCCACTCGGACAACCACGTGCTGGAAGTTTTATACAAAATATTATTTATCAAAATTTCTATATGGCTGTAGATATCATTTTTGATCCTTCCATTGATCAAAATATGGGTGTATTAGCAAGGGTTAAAGAACCAGGCTTACAAACACTTGATGGGTACGGCGCCGTTTACAATCCGAGAGACGCGGATCCAGGTGGAAGACTTTACATTCTTAATATCAATGATGAAGCAGGAACAGTAATGGCCCAAGCCGATATTGAAGGGGATGTCGAAGAAAATTTTAGAATCGTTTTTAGAGGTAAGGGACCGGAACTCAAAACAGAACTCTATAATCAGGCAGATTTACTCAACCCAGTCGCAACGGTTGAGGTGTTCGATGAAAGCCATGAATCGGGATTTTTGGGTATTTTCAGTGTCTCGGATGATGTCAGTGTTCCGATAGATGTAACTTTCGATAACTATATAGCAGCAGAGGAAGAGCCTTATCGTTTTGAATTAATTGGAGCCACTATAGAGGGCAACGAAATGACTATCGAATTTTACAGCAAACCTGGCATCATATATTCAATTGAAGAAAGTACAGACCTCAAACTATGGGAGGAGATTGATGATAGTATTGAAGGAGAATTAGGAGACCGCACAAGCTTCACTGTCGATTATTTGAAAGGTGAATCCAAATTTTTTAGATTCAAATCCTTTGGTGAAGAATAGAAAAACTCTGTTTACAATATATCACTCGGACTGTGATTCTTTTTCATTAATAAATCTAAAAGAATCTAAAATTTCTTCAAAGGTTTCCCCATTTCCGGTGAATGCATAAAGCCTACCATGGTTTCTGACAATAATTCTTTGTTTTGAGAAAATTCCTCTCTCATCATCCATGGCAATATCAAATTTTATCGCCCGAATACCATCAACTTTGATTGTTCCCTCAGTTCCCGGAATCAACGAGTCTTTCAAAGACTCTATCCAACTAATTGCGTGAGTAGACAACTCTAATATTGGGTATTCGTTTCCGGGATAGGACAAATTAACAAGAACATCAGGGGTGCCTGCTACAGATTTGTCTTCAACCTTGATGTTAAGAATTCTCGGATAACCCAAAGAAAACTTTAATGGCTCGTTATAATAAAGCTGAAGACCTGGTATGGATTGCTTTGGATCCTTAGGCTCCAAGCTTTGGCAACTCGTAAAACCAATTAACAATAAGGGAAATAAAAATAACCTCATCTTAAAATTCATCCTCTTCATCCAGCTTTTTGGCCGCAGCAATTTCCTTTTGGTCGAGCTCTCTTATGATGATATTTTTGAATTCTCCAGTTGTCTGAAAAGTTGATAAACCTAGAGGAATTGATTCTTCTATTTCTCCAAAACGCATTCCTATTTTTCTTCCTTTAATACCTACATTGACTATTCTTTTTTTGTCTACAAACCCTTGAAATCTATTTTCGGTAACAATAAGCCTAACCTTATACCACCTAGCTTTTGTGAAATCCATTACACTCATGGTCGAATTTTCCATGGCATCCATGAAATCAATGCTCGAGATTCCACAAACAGACCCCCCCCAACCTCCAAGCACAAACGTAGCGTGACTCTTCTTGTATGGAAATGTGAGGCAACAAAAAAAATCATCTCCTTCTACTCTTCGTCCCTCCAAAGATATTTCATAGTTAACGGTTGGTAACTTTAGTTTATCGAATTCAGATAATTTAACACCACTCAGAATTTCACCGCGATTAATAAGCAATGAATTGTTTTTTGGGATCACTTTAATTTCACCAATTCCAGCATAGTTACAAACCTCCCAACCTTTCAGAGTCTTACCATCGAAAAGCGGTGTGCTCTTTTCTTTGGTAGCTTTTTTTTCTTGTTCAGAAAATAAAAAACCTAAAGAGAATGTTAAAAAGATCGCTATTGTTTTGAGAGTTTTCATGACGGTTAGTTTTCATTAATCTTAGCACAAGTCCGGAACCAAGGAAGAAAAGAAAACTACGTCATCGCCTTTTTAATTATCTCAACTGTCCTAGTAATATCATCTCCAGAATGAGCCATGGATATGAAACCGGTTTCATATGGAGACGGCGCAAGATAAAGCCCATCTGATAAACACTTGTGAAAAAATTCAGGGAATTCGCCTGTCTTCGCTGCTGCAGTTGCAGTTTCCAAATTATAAATGGGACCTTCTGAGAAAAAAAGACAAAACATCGACCCTATCCTGTGGAAAGTGTAAGAACGACCCGAATCTTGGATAGCTTCACGGATACCGGATTCGAGAAGTGCTCCAATCTCTTCAAGTTTATCCCAAGCGCTCAATTTCTCTAATTCTTTGAGCTGAGCAATACCAGCAGCCATGGCCAAAGGATTGCCTGACAGGGTTCCTGCCTGATAGACAGGTCCATCTGGAGCAAGTTGATCCATTATATCTTTCCTGCCTCCAAATGCTCCGACAGGTAAACCGCCACCTATAACTTTTCCCATTGCCGTTATATCAGGGACTACACCATAGATTTCTTGAGCACCGCCCTTAGCCAATCTGAAGCCAGTCATGACCTCATCAAAAATTAAAAGGGAACCGTGTTCTTTGGTTATTTTTCGAAGAAACTCTAAGAAACCATTTTCTGGAAAAAACAAACCTGCATTGGCAGGAACAGGTTCTAAAATAATAGCCGCTATTTGTTCTCCAATTTCTTCAAAACATTGTTGCACTTTCTCTTGATCATTGAACGGAAGTGTAATGGTTTCTCTTGCAAAACCTTTAGGGACACCGGCGCTATCAGGTTCACCATGAGTCAATGCCCCACTACCAGCAGACACCAATAAAGAATCCACATGACCATGATAACAACCTTCAAATTTTACAATTTTCTCCCTCCCAGTATAACCCCTCGCAAGGCGGACAGCAGACATTGTCGCCTCGGTACCACTATTGACCATTCTCACTTTTTCAACTGATGGAACCCAATCCACAATAATTTTCGCAATTTCTATTTCCAACGGATTAGGGATACCAAAACTAACTCCTCTCTTGGCCGTTTCATGAACAGCCTCTATTACAGGTAAAGGAGCGTGACCGAGTATTGCTGGACCCCAAGTACCCACATAATCAATCATTTCACGATTATCCACATCCCAAATTTTTGAGCCTTTTGCCGCCCTCACGAAAAAAGGATCTCCTCCAACATTTCTAAATGCTCTAACGGGAGAATTAACTCCACCCGGTATTATTTTTTTTGCACTATCAAAAAGTTTTGATGATAAATTGTTTTCCTGCATTTATTTTAAGTTTTCAACTTACAAAGGTTAAATATAAAAGGGTCGTCTTACGTTGCTTTTTTTTTCATAAAACGCTAGAATAATTTAACCATGTGGATTTATCGATCAATTAGGGGGAAACGGTTTTTAATTTTTATCAGTTATTTTCTTATTTGTTCATCCTTTGCTATTGCTTTAATACCGAAAGAAAAAAGCAATCTTAATAGAGAAAAAGGAGCTATATATCTTGAGGATTTCACAGAAGAACCGGTCATCCTTATGGCCCAGAAGCAAGTTCCCATTTATGTGAGTCCACAAGGTAAAAGGTCTGTGGGGCAGTTAAGAAAAGGGAAAAAAGTTACGATAATCGCAGTCTTGAATAATCAATTTTTGATCAAAGGCTTGGCCTTACATGGACAAGTTAAGGGCTGGGTTACTCAATTAGCATTAGAAAAATTGGATAAAACATTTTCAGATAATCTTCGTATATTATCCAAAAGAAAAAAAATTGTAGATGACCTCATTAAGAATCAACAAATTGCTTTAGGAATGAATACCAGTGAAGTGATTGCTTCTATGGGAAAGCCCAACAAAAAAAATTCAAAACTTGATCGTCAAGGTCGATCAGATGTTTATGAATATTCAACCTTTGAACGCGTTGCTCAATACAAATTGCGGCGTGATGGTCTTGGGAATTTATTTAAACAAAAATATTATGTGAAAATGGAAACGGGTAAATTGTCCGTCAAATTCAATAATAACATTGTCGAAAGCATTGAAGAGACCGAAGGGAACCCTTTGGGTGGACAAAATGTTAAAATAGTCCCCATTCCTATAGAATTATTCTAACAAATCAATATAAGTCGTATGTGATTGACTTATAATGGGTTCCGATTTTTAATCGTTTCTATAAAAGCACTCTCAAATCTCTGTTTGATTTAATCTTATGGGTACAAATTCACACTTAACTATGTTTTGAATCATGAAACTTCTTCAAAAAAAAATTAACATTTTTTTCATAACGGCGTGCATTCTTGCAGTTCAATTTGATCTTAAATCTCAAATTCCCGAACCTTATCTTTATTATGATTTTGATGACGAATCCGGAACGACAAGTGTAATAGACTCAAGCGGAAAAGAGAGAAATGGGACAGTCATCGGCAACATACAATTCGGTGAAGAGGGTGCTCCAAATGGCTCAACACCAAATTCGGGGGCTGCATTTTCACTTGGGGGAACAGGATACATAAATGTTGTAGAAACTGATGTTCCCACAGATTTTGGTAATAGGGATCAAGGGATATCAGCAAGTTATACTATGGCATGTTGGATCAAGCCTGATTCATCATCATTCACAGGGGATCGCTTCATTTTTGGACAAGGTAGTCAGGGAATCCATCACGGTTTCAGAAACGGTTCTATTTATCATGCTCACTGGGGATCAGATTTTAGTGGTCAAAGTGTCTTAAGTGCGGATGAATGGGCGCACCTAACTTTTACTTATGACTCAGAAGCTGGCCGTGGGGCTATATACGTAAATGGAAAATTTGACGCTGAAATGCCTGCACAACAGGGACCTAACGGCGGAGGATCGCTTATTATAGGTGGACGTAACGGTGGCGGGCAGAACTTTGTGGGACTTATCGATGATCTCGCTATTTGGCAAGCTGTACTAGAAGAAGATCAGATTAAAGCTTTAACAGAGGGATTAAGTCCTAGTGGTCGAAACAATGAAGATGATGATAATGATGGGCTACCTGACTACTACGAGGAAAATCTTGTCGATAATCTTGATGATTTAAACGGCAACGGAACTGGCCCGGGGCCTGGATCCGGAACAGGAGACTTTGATGGTGATGGATTAACCGATCTTGATGAGTTTGAAGAAACCAAAACAAACCCTACGCTGGTAGATACAGATGAAGATGGGTTAATCGATGGTGTCGAGACTAATACAGGTACTTTCATAAGTGAAAAAAATACCGGCACTAACCCTAACAGTGCAGACACCGACAAAGATGGTCTCATAGATAGCGTTGAAACCAACACTGGAAAATTAGTTGATGGTAATAATACAGGGACAAATCCTAACAATGCAGACACGGATGGGGATGGTTATAATGATGGCGGAGAGATCGTTGGTGGAACTGATCCAAATGATGAAAATAGTAAGGGAACCATTCCTGCTCCTCTATTATTCGTAGATTTTGAAGATGAGGTTGTAGATTTGAGTGGTAACGCGAATGATGGTGAGATCGATGGGGATGTCTCCTTTGACGTTGAAGGCGCTGAAGGAGGATCCACTCCAATAACAGGAGCAAGTTTTAATGGCGGTCATATCGACTTTCCAAGCCTGGACATGAATTCAATGATCCGTGACTTTGAGGATGGAAGTTATACTTTTTCCTGTTGGTTAAAACCTTTAGGGTCAGCAGGAGGTCAAGGCTTTATCTGGGGGCAGTCTAATCAGGGAATTCATAATGGAATTCGTAACGGGGGGGTACTTCATAGTGCACACTGGGGGGCAGACTGGAATGCGAGTACGGTTCTTGAGGCCGAGGAATGGGTTCATGCGGCCTGGACCTATGATGGGGCAACTGATACGGCAACAATTTTTTTGAATGGTCAGATAGATGGTGGCCCAAGGGCACAACGTGCACCCAACGGTGGGGGCACTTTTTTATTAGGAGCTCGTAACAATGGAACAGAACAATTTAACGGATACCTAGACGATGTTGCTATTTGGACTGAAGTTCTCCCGGATGGAACAATTCTTTCATTAGCCGAAGGAGCGAGTCCAATAGGTGCTTCCCAAGAGGACAATGATGGAGACGGACTCCCAGATTCTTGGGAAGAAAAATATGGTGTTAATGATCCTGAGGCCGACGATGACGAGGATGGATTGACAAACTTTGAAGAATATGAACTTAGGACTAAGCCTGATAATTCCGACACTGATGAAGATGGGCTAAATGATGGAGTCGAAACAGGAACAGGATTATATGTTAGTACAAATGATACCGGAACATTGGCGAGAAATGCTGATTCGGACAATGATGGTATTCTTGATGGGGATGAAGTAAAAGAACCTTTCAGCGATCCTAATAATCCAGCAGACCCACCTCCTCCACCGTTCAGCCAGCAATTAATAGGTCACTGGACATTCGACGATGGAGAAGAATTAATAGATCAAATGGGTAACTTTCCGGACCTAGTACTTGAAGGCGATGCTGAAATTGCAGATGGCTCACTTAATGTTAATGGCTCTGGTACCACAGCCTCAGGATGGGCATGGACATCAGGCGAATATACTGGACCCGATATCACTGAGAAAACTCTTGTTTCATGGTTCACCTTGGAAAGTTTAGAGGACGGCGCAAAAGCAGGATCTGTAATTACTTTAGACAAGGTAACCGTTGATCAGTTCGACGGAATCATCTTAGCAGAGAGACAAAGAAATCGATGGATGAATGGCAGCAGTAATTTTAGAAGAACCCAGGACTTTAGCCCAGGCGCAGAGGAAACTGAAATCGGGGAAGAGGTAATGTTAGCATTCACTTATGAGGACATTGGGGGTGGCCAAGTCAAAATTACAGGATATCGAAATGGTGAGGCAATTGGATCTTATAATTCTGGAAATATCAGAACCTGGCCCTCGGGAGATGCTGAAATCATATTTGGTAAAAGACATGGAGCCCCAATGCCTAATGGACCCGGAGCTTTAGACGCTCTAATTAATGAAGCTCAGATTTATGGAGCCGCAGCAAGTGAAGATGAGGTAATGGACCTTTTCGTTTCAGGACCAGGAGGAGGCACCATTCTTGAATTTACAAATATCAATTACACTCTTGAAAATGATAGCTTCACATTGGAATGGGCATCCAAACCCAACAAAACCTATTCCCTGTTTTATTCCACTGATCTTTCTGATTGGGAAGCAGATATTGATGATAGTATTGTTTCAGAGGGTGAAAAGACTTCTTACACATTCGAAAATCCTGAGGGCATTGAAACGCGAAAAATATTTTTCCGGGTTTTAGTTGTCGATTAAATCAATTCTTATGACTGATTTTTTGATTTGGAAATAAAAATTCAAAATTAGCATTTTAAATTCAAAAAAATCATCATAAGAACTCGCTTCGGAACCAATTTATTGCCATATTAGATGCTGTTAAAATGGAACCGCTAACTTCTACAATTAGATATTTGAGATTTCCTTATCTTCAGATAGCTCTCAAAGCTGTCATCGCAATTACTTTTATCACCAGCTCTTTTGGTGTTGAGAATAAAGCTAGTTCGGACTGGTGGTCATTACAGCCTATTGAAGAAATTTCACCACCTGAGGTAACTCATAAAAATTTGGTGAAGAATCCGATCGATTCATTCATAATTAAAAAACTCAAAGAAAATAATCTTGAGCCTTCTAAAATCGCGGATCCCAGAACACAAATCAGAAGACTGTTTTTTGATTTAATAGGATTGCCGCCCAGCCCTGAACAAATAAGAAATTATGAAAATAATCCATCTGATGAAGCCTATAATAAAATTGTAAATGAACTTTTAGAGTCCAAGCATTACGGCGAAAGATGGGGCAGGCATTGGTTGGATATCGCCAGATTTGGAGAGAGTGATGGCTTCGAGAGAAACAATCCGAGAAACAATCTTTGGCCTTTCAGAGATTGGGTCATTGAAGCTTTAAATAACGATATGCCTTATGATGAATTCGTAAGAATGCAAATTGCGGGGGATATTATAAAGCCTGGTACCGAGGGAACTTCTGCCGTCGCTTTCCTTGCAGCAGGCCTTCACAATACCGTAGTGGGTGGAAGTGAATTCATGAAAAAAACCGCGAGGCAGGATGAACTAGAAGAAATCACTGGTGCCGTTGGCCAAACTTTCTTCGGCCTCACCGTTAATTGTGCAAGGTGTCATGATCATAAGTACGATCCAATATCACAAAAAGAATACTATCAACTCACATCCGCACTCGGCGGAGTTTTCCATGGTGAAAGAGACGTTCAAGACAACCGATTTGTAAGTCAAATCAGTGATATTGAAAAAGAAATTCAATCGATCAATGATCAGCTTGGAGAGCTGGATAGCGTTGCAAGAAAGCGAGCCATCAAAAAGCGGGAACAAGAACCAGAAACTCAAAAAAGACAGGAAGGCCCTGAACCATCATCGAGATGGGAGTTTGATCAAGACCTAAACGACTCAATCGGAAAAATGCATGGAGTACTTTCTGGAGGAGCAAAACTCGAGAACGGAGCTCTCATTCTTAATGGCAATAATTCGTTCGTAATGACTTCAGCATTTGAAAAAGACATCCAAGAAAAAACTCTAGAAGCATGGGTGCAACTCAATGATTTAAATCAGAAGGGTTCTGGCGTGATCGGAATCCAGTCAACAAACGGCGTCATTTTTGATTCAATCGTTTATGGAGAAAAGACACCCAAAGCATGGATGGCAGGCAGTGACACTCACAAGCGTTCTCAAAATC
>CEUK01114464.1_pt1 | contig 21626 bp, 22 predicted proteins | sample 356451 | NCBI WGS metagenome assembly CEUK01 (sample SAMEA2622843, study PRJEB7988) | marine metagenome | isolation source: saline water (ENVO:00002010), including
AATGGATGTGCTGCCCTGCAAGTAGAGTTGCCCATCGTTTGGATGTTGAACTGCGTTGTAAAGGGGAATGCTCACAGGAGCGAACGATGTAATTGGGTCAACTGGTGCTAGGGCTTCAAAGGCTAACTCTGTGATGTCCGCATCTGAGGGCAGGGTCCAACCTGCACCGGTGGCGCTGTTGGGAGAGAGTCGGTCTGAGTAAGGATTTGCTCCATCAAAAGAATCGGATGCGCCTAGAGTTCCTAGCCCTCTCCAATCGAACAGATTGATACCGATGTCGTTGGCGACGAGAAGAGGCTCGTTGATCATGAGGCCGTTCGAACCGTTGACATGGACTTGGAGTGAAACGTTCGAAATCTCTGCTCCAGGGGCGAATTCGAGAACCCAATCCGCTGTTGCCTGATTGGAGAGAATTGGGTCATTGCCCACGATTGCATCCAACTGAATCCACCCGGTGTCGTTGGAGCCAGAAAGAGGCCATGCGGCCACATCGTCCGTTTCGTGAGCAGAGGCAAACGGCACACCGGCGAGTCCAGCAGACCACGATGCAAGAAGCATTAACGAGGTCAATAAGAGGGCCTTTTTTGGTCCTCGACGGTCGGCATTGCGGTTGCTCATATTGATAATGCAATCACTTCACTACATAAAGGCCCTGTGTCGTTGATAGAACAAAGCATCATTCCAAATCAGACAATTCGCCTTGCTCATTGATGAAAAGCAGTCGAATGGTCGAGGTTCTTCCAGAGATGGCCTTGGGCGATCCTGAAATAGCAACAATCGTGTCATGGGGGCGAATCTTCTTCATGTCATACAGCTGTTTGACTGCTTCAGCAACGGTCGAACGGGCACGCGATTGTTCCTCTACAATCAATGACTCCACTCCGGGGAGAATCGTTGTACGCCGAGCAGCGCGAATACGATTTGTCATTGCGTAGATGGGGATTCGAGGTCGGTGAGCAGCCATTAGCCGTGCCGCGTTACCATGTTCTGTACCAACGATGAGATGCTTTGCATCGGTTTCTCGTGCGATTTCGATTGCAGCACCGGCAATCACACGAGTTGAGACATAGGCGGCCAGTGCAGGAGGATCGGGTAACCCCTTCGTCGATTGTTCAACAGTCTCAGCGATACGGGCCATCGTTTCCACAGCTTTGACAGGATGTTGACCACTTGCAGTTTCACCGGACAACATCACTGCGCTGACGTGCTGTCGAATGGCTGTTGCAACATCTGTAACTTCTGCTCGCGTTGGTCGAGCATGATTGACCATGCTTTCCAGCATTTGGGTAGCAACGACAACAGGCGTTCCTCGTTCGAGGCATGCAGAAACGATTCGCTCTTGTGCTGCAGGAACCTCTTCGAGTGGAATCTCAACGCCTAAATCTCCGCGAGCGACCATGACCACATCAGCGGATTCGACAATGGCAGTGAGATCCTCAAGAGCAGCAGGATGTTCGATCTTCGCTACAATCCAAGTGTGAACGCCTGCGGCCTCAATCCGCTCTCGAGCGGGAAGCAAATCCGCAGCACTTCGGACGTATGAGACGGCAACAAAATCGACGTTCTGTGACAACGCATGGTCGAGACAATCCAAATCGTGTGGACCTACTGCAGGGAGTTTTACCAAGGTCCGAGGGACGTTGATGCCCTTTCGTTCCGTCAATATGCCTCCATCTTCAACCCGGCACCGGACGATCTCGCCTTCAAAATCCGGTGCTGTAAGGACTTCAAGACGAATCAGTCCATCTGAGAGAAGGACTGGATCTCCTTTTTGCAAATCCTTTGATAATCCGTCCCATTCCACGGGTAGAGTTTTGACCATTTCGCCGAGGATGCTCGTGCTTTGTGGAGGCAATCCTTCAGCATAGCCACAATGGAGGTCAACGAGTTCTCCCCGCAACAATTCGACTTCACCGTCGAAGCGCCCCAAGCGGAGTTTTGGGCCAGGTAAATCTGCGAGCAGCCCGATGTATGTGCCTGATTTTGTCTCAGCATCGCGAATGTTCTGAATCGTTCGTTCCTTACCCTCGAAGTCGCCATGGGAGTAGTTGAGTCGTGCAATGTTCATTCCCGCTTGCATCATCTCTGCTAACGTATCCACGTTATCACTTGCAGGTCCAATCGTTGCAATAATTCGAGAACGCATATATCTCCCTCGTACCCTGATAAACGCACGTGCTCCATAGTCCTTCCATTGCCAACGGTGGCTTCAATCGACATTCAGAACCCCTCAAAAGATGGGAATCACGAGCGAAGACTCAAACCATTGATGCGTTCAAGTCTTTCTTAGGGGAACGAAATGGACGACAAGAAAGACCAACTTCTTCGAAAAGAAGCCCTCGATTACCATGAGGAAACACCTCAAGGAAAAATCAAGGTTGTACCTACAAAACCACATTCAACAGCGCATGAACTTTCTCTCGCCTATTCACCAGGGGTAGCCTACCCCTGCCTCGAAATCGCAGAGCGTCCAGAAGATGCGTATCGATATACCTCCAAAGGAAATTTGGTCGCTGTCATCTCCAACGGTACAGCCGTTCTTGGCCTCGGAAACATAGGAGCACTAGCGAGCAAACCAGTCATGGAAGGAAAGGGGTTGTTGCTCAAGACATTTGCAGATATCGATGTGTTTGATATTGAAATCGATGTGACCGATCCCGAAGAGTTCATTCAGACTGTTGTCAACATTTCCAAGACGTTTGGAGGCATCAATCTTGAAGACATTAAGGCTCCAGAATGCTTCGAAATCGAGCGCAGAATTGCAGAAGCAACGGATATTCCTGTCATGCACGACGATCAGCATGGAACTGCTATCATTTCAGGTGCAGCATTATTGAATGCTGTTGAACTTCAAGAGAAAAAACTGGATGAGATTTCGGTCGTCGTCGTAGGTGCAGGTGCATCTGCGTTTGCATGTGCAGAACACTACGTCGCACTTGGCGTTCAGCGATCGAACATCAAAATGGTCGACTCCCAAGGCATCATCACAAAAGGACGTCTTGACCGAGGCGAACTGAATCAATACAAGGCAAAGTTTGCAGCTGATTGCGATGATGGACAACTTCTCGATGCGATGAAAGGAGCAGATGTGCTCCTTGGTTTATCCAAAGGCGGGCTCGTCACGCAAGAGATGGTTGCGGCGATGGCGGACAAACCAATCGTATTCGCACTTGCAAATCCAACACCAGAAATCATGCCCGAGGAGATTCTTGAGGTAAGGAACGATGCCATCATTGCAACAGGACGCTCCGATTATCCGAATCAAGTCAACAACGTTCTCGGATTCCCATACATCTTCCGTGGAGCGCTCGATGTCCGAGCGCGCGATATTACACAGAATATGAAAATGGCAGCGACACGTTCCCTTGCAGAACTTGCCAAAGAGCCCGTTCCAGATTACATTTCTGCAGCATACGATGGCGCCACGATGGAATACGGACCCGAGTACATCATCCCGAAACCATTTGATCGTCGAGTTCTCATTTGGGAAGCTTCTGCTGTTGCTCGGGCTGCTGTCGAAGAAGGAATTGCATCGGTGACACCTGAGGAATTCTCACTCCAATCGTATCGAGAGGATCTTGAAGCCCGATTGGGCATGACCTATTCGATTATGCGAAGCATCATCAATCAAGTTCGTCGTCGAAATAAGCGTATTGTGTTCCCAGAAGGTGACAATGAGAAGGTTATTCGCGCAGCGGCTCAGTTGGCTGAACAGAAAATCTGCAAACCAATCTTACTTGGTCCAATCGACCGTATTGCTCGAATGATGGAGGAAATGCATTTCAACTTCGATTACGAATGCTATGACCCCCGTTTCGATGAACGCCGTAAGGGTGCTTACACGGATGCATTGTTTGAGCGACGAAAGCGAAAAGGTGTGACCAAGGTCGATGCTGCACGATTGCTCAAGAGTCGACCTTACTTCGCAAGCCAAATGGTCGAAGCAGGAGATGCAGACGGATTCGTTGGCGGTGTGAGTCGAAATTACAGCGATGTTCTTCGCCCAGTGTTGGAAACCATCGGGGCCTCGGACGATGCCCATTGCCTCATTGGCTGTTACATGGTCACCATCAAAGGAAAGATTCTGTTCCTTGCTGATGCAACCGTGAATGTGTACCCAGACAGCAGAACACTTGCAGAAATTGCTGTTCAAACGGCCAAGGTTGCTCGTCGATTCGGTGTCGATCCGAAGGTTGCCATGCTTTCGTTTTCGAATTTTGGTAGCACCCGTGCACAACGGAGTGATCGAATTGAAGAAGCGGTTGAAATGGCTCGCATTCTCGACCCTACACTGGTTATCGATGGGCCAATGCAAGCGGATACAGCCCTCGATTCAAACGTTCAGAAGGAATACCCATTCATGGAATTCACCGGTCCTGCAAACGTTTTGGTTCTACCAAACCTAGCATCAGCGAACATCGTGTACAAGATGCTTGAACAACTCGCAGATGCTGAGATGACGGGCCCAATTCTTGAGGGAATGAAGCATCCTGTTCAATTGGTGGCTCGACAAGACGGTGTTCGACATATCGTCAACATGGCAGCCATTTGTGTCGCAGATTCGATGCGAAAAGATTCCTATTGGGAAACGTTGGCGAACAATCCATCCGATTCTTGAACACCATCTTCGTATGGAATTGATGGTCGACGTGGACGCCAAATGGCACCTGTAACAAACCCAGCAACAAGTCCTCCGAACAAGAGATTGGCCCAACCGTCAAGGGCGTACGATCCGAAACCGCGCAGAACTGGAATGAGGAACGAAGGGATGATTCCAAGCAGCGTTGTCCAAATGATTTCAGTACGGAGGTTGCCGAGGACATCAGCACTCATTGGAACACGACGCGCAGGATCGACTCGAGGCGGAGAGAGGACGAATCGTACCACGGTGTTTGGAAGCGGACGGTCGACTGGAATGTTCGATGTTGCATGCGTTCCTGTTTTTCGAGGGTGCATTTCAACTGCAAGCCGATGATGCTGGAGCGGGCCATCGGTTTCAATCGGGCGTGGCCGGCCGTCCATCATTCCTCCACGGTGGCTCGTTGCAGCAGCATCGCTGAGAATTTCGACAACACCAGGTTCAAGTTCAATGTTGGAAAAGGCGTGGCTCCACTCAGGAAACGATGGCAATCGTGCTTCCAACGATTGTTCCGTTTCCATCGATTCGAGGGTTGACTGAACCGTCGCCTGCAGAGATTCAATCTCATTGATCGTGAGGCCAGTCATCGGTTCATCAGCGCCTTCCGGTGCATCCGACTCTCCCAGCAGCACTGCGACTTGACCACGTGTCAATGGATGTTGAAGGATGTAGAACGAGGGCAATCGAACCTCATATCGTGGTCGTTGACTTGCGTAAATCCAGCCTCCACGGTCGTTCCCAAGCCATGAACTACCTGAGGCTATGGGGATGAATTCCATACCATTGAGATTGATTTTTTCCACAAAATCACTTCAACTGCTGTTCCATCAATCTGTACCATTTCATGCCCATCTCATGTTCTTCGAGGATTTTGAACTGCTTGAATGGAGAAACTGAGCGCATGTAGCCGAAGGCGGCAAAATCAACGAGGTTGGGCATCTCTCCTCCAAAGTAGGGTTTGCCGTCGAAGGAAGCCGTGTACTCGGTTAGCAAATCGTGCCAAAGCTTCTTTGGCGTTCGCCCATCTTTCTTGACGCGCTTTCGAGCAATGATTCCCCACATGATAGGGAAACCAGCCCATGCGTAGAGCCTCCTAGAGATGAATCCAAACTTTTCCAATTTCGAAACGCGACGGGTTGTGCTCAAGGCAGCACCGAGGGTTCCGTACAAGATTGGTATCGTGGCCCGCTTCCAGGCCTCATCAACATGCGCCAACATGGAATCGTATCGTTCAGTTCCTTGTTCAGTCGAAAGCGTGGCTTTGTTGTATTTCTCATCGATGTAATTCATGATCGGGGTCGAATCAACGACAACCTCACCGTTACCATCGGTAAAGACTGGAACTTTATTCCATCCATTCGTGAATGAGAGATCTTTCTTTGTACGCATAGCATTCACTTGGACTTCCTTTACATCCAGTCCAAGGTGCTCGATGAGACCGCGTACTTTCCACGAGAACGGACACGTTTGCAACACGTGCAAGGTTGCTTGGCTCATGGTCACCTCCACCCGAACGTCCTTCTTCAATCCTCGTTAGCATCTTGCTCAGGTCGCCAACCAGGTTTCCAAAACTCATCGTTATCCAACCATTCCATCCACTCATCGTCTGCGCAGGCAAGCAAGCGAAAGGCTCGACTTTCTAGTCCTTCTCTGTTGTATTCAGGCAGCGTGCCTTCAGCGTAGGCTTGATGCCAATTGACTTGCATTTGGCGTATTTCTCTGCGAGCACCTTCCGGATTGTCGAAATTCATCTCGCAAACGTCCCGAAGTTCGGAGAGCCATTGTCGTGTGTCTTTGCGAAGGGGGTCATCGATTCGATGCCTGGTTGATGATTTCTTACCGAACGGCCACCAACCCATGGAGTGTGTTTTCAGAACTATGTTTTCATCTTTCGCATGAAGATGAAAAACAAGAACGCATTCGACTAGACATGGGACGAATCCATCTCCACCTTCATGGCAAACTCAAAGATTCATCTCTCAAAGTCCTTGCAGAATCCTATCAAGCGAGGTTACAAAACGCCGGAATCAGTGTGCACATCCACAACGATGAATTGCCAAAGTACCTCACAAAACTTGAGTCGATGAACGGGCAGTTGTTCCTTCTCGATGAACGAGGTACAACCTACACGTCGGTTGATTTTTCCAAGAAGGTTCAGTCTTGGACGCTTCATGCATCCGACACACATGTTGCAATTGGTCCTGCAGAAGGTTGGAGCAATCTCGGGCAACACCTACCTCGAATCTCACTGTCTGAAATGACGTTTCCACACGAGTTTGCTGCGGTATTGTTTCTCGAGCAATTGTACAGGGCATTCCAAATTATCAAAGGAACATCGTATCACAAGGCTTGAGCGAATACTAATCAACAGAGACATGGAGGAATTGCCATGGCGGTCCCATTCAGCGATGAGGCAAGCCTGCGATGGATTCTCATCGCATTCGAGTTTTTCATCGGATTGGCCCTTGTCTACAACAGCAAAAACCAACCCTTCCCTCGTCCAAGTGCTCGCTTTGGGTGGCTTGTTCTTATGCTTGCAACCCTAGTTTTGATCGGTCAAGCAGCGCCAAAGCCGATGACCATTTTTGCACATTTCGTCATGCTGTCCGGCCTCGGAGGCTTTGGTTTGGTTGCAGGCGTCTATCAACTTGCTCAAACCCAACGAGACGTTCTCGTAGCACCTTACTCAGGAATGATGTTCTGTGTTGGCGTTGTTGGTCTCATGGTTTCGACGTGGGATGACCTTTCAACAGTTGAGCAATGGGCAGGATTCCTGACCATCGTTGTGTTGGGGGGTGGTGAGACATGGCTCATTTTCCGTGGTTTGCTCATTGGCAAACTTCCAAGAGCTTGGTCTCAAGCAGGCATGGTTGCGCTCATGCAAGGCCGGTTAACAGGACGAAATGGCGCTATCGAATGTTTCGAAAAAGGATGGGATGCGGATGAAGAACACCTGAATCCGATGGCATATGTCGCTCTGCACCGAATACACACCTTCCTCGACCAAGATGAGGAAGCTCAGAATTGGAAGACGTATCTCGACCGGGAGGGAGGAGAGTCTGCCGTTGCCCGCGAATACATACAAGCCATCCACGACGCACTGACCGACTTAGATTCACAGGCTGCGGAACGACTCCCCGCAATCGAGAACAAAGAGTCCGAATAGAGATTCTTTTTCCGGAACCCTTCAAAGTCTACACAAAAACGAGATAATTTAAAGAACATAGACGACGATTTAGGTACATGAACAAGCAAATTCCGGCCAAAGTATTCCTCTACATGGTGATGAGTTGGTCTGCTGCAAACCTCTTTGCTCAGGCCGTCTACATAGGATTCTACGGTATTCCTTTTGACGGCATTGCAATGATCGACTCCCTTGGCAATTGGTACTATTTGCTCGTCATTGTCGAAGTTGCGGTCTGGATGTACGTAGCCCTGTATTTTGGTAAGCGCTTCTTGTCGAAGATGAATCCGTCGACGCAAATTCAAGTCAACCATTGAAATCGATGCCACGCATTGAATACATGCGATGAGATTAAGTGGTGCCACGAAGAACATGCCCACATGTTCAATCTTGACAGAGAACCATTGTTTTCTGGACAACCCATGCTTTTGGAAGATTTGAACGAAGAAGAAGTCCAGCGTTTGGATGTCGAAAACCTGAGTGTCCTCAGCATTGATCAGGTACGAGAAACACTTCCTGATGTTGAACGCCAGCTATCAACACTCCAAGCGATTGTAGATGAAGCACATGATATGACGGAAGAAATTGAAATTCTCCTTGAATCCTTACCACCAGAACATCATCACGTTGTTGAGATGTCTGAATTACTCGGTGGACTTGTTGCACATTGGCAACAAACCATTGCGAAAATCGAACGTCATGGCGCACGCGTAGCAGGACTCGATCCGGGCCGAATCGAGTGGTATGGCGTCGTCGACAATCATTTGATGCTCTATTCCTGGACATGTGGCGAATCCGATATCGAGTGGTACTACGGTCTTGATGAGGGCTTTTCGTCCCGAAAACCACTCATAGAAGCATAACTTCCCGACAACATAGGGGAGCAGAACATGGTTCGAATCGATCGAGTTCACACAGGTGGCGGAGACAAAGGGGAATCGTCCCTTGTCGATGGCAGTCGACGTCTCAAATCCGATGTGCGCTTTTCTGTCGTCGGAGACTGCGATGAATTGAATTCAATCGTTGGTCTTGTACGGATGGAATGTTCACGACTACCATTGCATCATCAAGATGGAGGAGACAGGAAAAATGCTGGGCGAGTTCATTTCATCTCCGATACTGCCCTGTCACGCATTCAACACGAATTGTTTGATCTCGGTGCAGAATTGGCATGCCCACCAGAAAATCTTCCAGATTACATGGTCCTCATCAATGAAAACCAAGCCGATACCTTGGTTTCTGATATGGATGCATGGCTGACGCAAACTGAACCACTCACGTCGTTTATTCTCCCTGCAGGTGGCCCGCCTCAAGCGGTGCTTCACCATGCTCGAACGGTCGCTCGACGTCTTGAGAGAGGCATTGTCAAATTGCGTGAACATGAAGGTGAACAATCGGTTCGACCGCTGGTTCTCACTTACGTCAACCGTCTTTCAGACTGGCTATTTGTCCTGAGTCGATGGATTACTGCCGTTCTCGGAGAAGAAGAAATGCTCTGGCAACCTCTTGGAAAGCGAGGAAAGGAAGAGGGAATCGCAAATTCGATTTTGAGACAAGCAGAACACGATGCTGATTTTGACAACATCTAATTTGTCGATTTCGCTTTGTCCCAGGCTTTGCGTACGACACCTCGCGTCTCGTCGTGTGTCAACTGGGCAAGCGCTTGTTCCCAATCCAACCACAAGTGGTCGCGATGTTCGTGCGAGAGCGTAACATCTAGGGTGTCTGTTTCTGCTAAAAACCAGAAGACTTCCTTTTCTCGCTTTCTCCCTTTATGTCGGTACGTGTATGCTGTGCGTTCAACAAAGTCTTGGTCGAACGTCAGTTCAGTGATTCCAGTTTCTTCTGCCAATTCTCGACGAACAGTAGCAACATGATCGATGTCTGTGTCTTCGACGTGACCTTTTGGCAAATCCCAATGACCTTGCGGATATTGCAACAGTAGAATGCTATCGATGTTAACCAAAACAACGCCGCAAGAAGTCTCCATCTTATCCCCTCTGATTGGCCCTGTTAGGATTATCGTTTGATATCTTCGCGTCTTGTATCTGCCCAATAGGTTCAATATACGTCGAATTTGAGGTCCTGAATATGACAAGTGTGTCGTCGTTTCCGGACGTCCATCGAATTGTTGCCGATTCGGATATGGATGGAATGTGCGCTGCGGTTGTCTTGAAGAAAGCCTACCCTGATGCTGAGGTTCACTTTGCTCACGCAGCTCTCATTCGCTCAGGTATCATCGATCATCTCATCGATGAGCACACCGTTACGGTCGACCTTCCGTTCCATCCGAACAGCGGTTGGTATCTTGATCATCATTTGACCAACAAACCAACTGAACAAGAACATGACGTCTTCACCTCTCAGGGGGGAATTGTTCACTGGGATCACGCTCCGTCAGCAGCCCGGCTTGCCTTCGAATTGTTTCGAAAGCAGTACGCATTCCCACATCTCGAAACAATTATGCCGCTTGTTGACGACCTCGATTCTGGTGGAATTTCCCTCGAAACATTTCGCGAGGATGGGCCATTGCTGCAGTTGTCCAGAACGTTGAGTTACAACGATGCGGATTACATGCATCATTTGCTCAATCTCTTTCTTACATGCACTTCCATGGAGCAAATCTACAACGACAAAGTTGTCCAAGAACGCATGGAATCCGCCCGAACATCGCGCAAGGAACTGATGGCTTTGGTTCAAGAAAAAACCACGATTGTAAATCGTTTGGCGATATGCCGTCTGGAGAATACGGGTCATCGCTCGAATGGGTATCTCATTACAGCTCATGCCGGCGAAGATGCGGATGCTTGTTGCATCATTCATGGATACTCAGATGGTGAAATTGGAAACAAAACACGACCTCCTCTCTCAGCGAGTTTCTATGCGAATTCATTCCTTCCTCAAGGACAAAACCGCTACGACCTTTCTCGATTAGCAACAGAATTTGATCAGCATGGAGGTGGCCATGCTAATGCATGTGGTTGTCGTATTCAACCTCCTGGAATTGAATCCAATCTCAAGCGATGGATGGAGATGTGGAACAATCGTGATGTTGATCTCAAGTACCAACACTAGATGACTTGGAATGTGTAGATTAGTCCAAGAAATGAGTGAATCATCACCAAGGCCATCATCAAATCCGATGCACGTCCGTGTTTTGTCCGTTCAACTGTGAACGATTCGTTTTGTTCTATCAATTCTGCAGTCTTCCGGCCATGACGTACAACCAACCAGAGCAGAACCAAACCGACCGGACCAGTGAAACCGTGCAGACTCTGGGGTAGGAGATCGGAAGTCCAATCGTCGTTGACGATTATTCCAGAGATGGCACGAGCAACAAAAGCGACAAGCGCCAGACTGATTCCAGCCCAAAGAAGCCACTCACCGTGCCGTTGATGACGAGCAAGAGCCTGCTTGCGCTCATCACCTCGGAGTGTCATTCCTTTTTTCCTCCAGCCGTACTGCCGAACAAGCCACAATACGAAGATGGTTGCAAGAACCGGGTGGATGAGCATGATGACCGTACGCGTTACCATAACCACTCCTCCGCTGTTCCTTGCGAGGCTTGACTTCCTTGAATTGGTTTCTCTTGTGCATGTGACCCTAGCGGTGAGTTCAAAGGTTGGATGACGAGGGAAAGGCGGGGGCGCCATGCAAGAATCTTATCTTGAGGCATGTCTTGAAGCAGGATTCAAGACCATTAAGAATCGACGGCTGAATGCTGTCGGTAAATGCCCTGAGTACACATTGATGGATAAACCGTGGAAAGAACTGGTCAAGCTTGCCGTTCTTGAGACCGAAATCCCGGGCCAAGACGAAGATGGTGAAACCATTGCTCCGTCGCCACGTTTCCGGCGAGGTCGTCGCCGTGGTCGTCAACAATCAACCATTCCTTCTCCAACGGATATTCAATCCATGACCGAGGAAACACCAGCGCTACGTTTTGCTCTCCTTTTGGTCAATAAATTCCTTCACGCTGAACAGTGGGAAGAAGGCGATTATGCCTCTCTTGAAACCGAATTACGTGAGGCTTGTCTTGCTCAAGGCGTGCATTCGGTTTGGCATGAAATGGCAAAGAGAAGCGACCTTTTTGGTCAATTTTCTGCATGCCCCGTCGCAGAATCCAAGTCTACGTCAAAGAAGAAGACACTCGACCTATCCGAAGTTGCCATCGACCCGTTCGATGCAGCATCGTGTCTCGATGTGTTCAAATCGATTCCAGACGAACAGTACAGTGCTGAAGACCTCGTGGCAATGAAACGTTTAATCAAGCGGCTTTCCTCAGGAAAGTGGCCAAGCGTTGAATCGAACTTGTTGGAATTTGAAGGAAATCTTTCACTGGTTTCTCTCTTAATAGCCTTGAACACCAATGGCGCAACAGATGTGATTCTTGAGCGACTACGTAAGTCAAACAAGTCACTCGCAGAGGGGTACGAACTTGCCTTGGTCCTGACTGGAGACTCGATTGAATGGAGCGATGATTATCTCACGCAAAACGACGATGATCTCGGCAAGGCGCTTCTCAAATTGGCGTGGCTAAATGGTCCATTGGATGATATGAGCCCAACAACATCCCAGTTGGAAATTGGCCTTGAAATCCTCATCGGTGCTCAAGCACCAGCCAATCGAGTTGATCTTGTACGATGGAAGATGCTTCAGTGCTACGTTGAAGAAACTCGAAGTGACGATGCTTTGGAAATTATTCAGTCCATCTCACTCGAACACGATTCTGATGCATCAGAACTGTTACCGCTCTTGATTCAACTGAATCATCCGGATGCCTACACCTGGCTCGGGGCCAACATGAACAACATCGATGAAGGAGGTTTGGTCTCAATTGCTCAAGAACATGCATTACCAACCTCGCTTCGAGCTAAGGCTTTGGTTTTACTCCGAAATCAGAACGGTGAAGGTTGGACGGAAGTCCAATCTCTTGCCGTGCACATCTTTGTCCAGACCCTCGACTTGGATGAGTTGGCTACCATTTTGCTTGAGGATGAACTTGCTATCCCTACGCATCCATTCGAGACCCTCATTGTCGCCCATCTTTTGAGTGCAAATCATGATGAAGAGAATTGGAAATTGGCTCGAAGCGCACGAAAGAAAGCCCTGCAAGTGGTTCAATCGACCGATGTACCTCCATCGATCAACGAAGATGAACACAAATTATTGCTTCTACTGGAGGGGCGCATCGAGGAGTCCGTCAGCAAACTTGAATTGACAGATACGTTACCAAAGAAGGGAATCCTAGCTGTCAATCAAATCGTCAACGCACTTTCGTCTGGTGGCTCTCATCTCGTTGACGAGAAACACCTCAGCAACGTCATTGAATCTCTGGAAGAGGGCGAAATGACGGACATGGGAGAAGCACTTTTGCGAACAATTGTTTCGAAACTTCGTTTGAACAACGTCCGCCTTTCTCTCGAACGTGGGGATGATACGACCCAAGTCATTTCATTGCTTGAGACCGTTTTGACACAGCCGTCTATTCCTTACCCCATCGTTGATGGCGTTCGTGAGCTAATGTACGAGTTCGATCTCGGTATCGAATCGCTCGTTCAATGGTATCAATCTCATCACCCACGTTCAATTTGGGCCTTGCTTGCACAAGCGACACTCGATGCGTCCAAAGGAAAGAATCTCTCTGCTGCACGACTGTTCAAACGGTCAGCAGATTCTGGAGAGTTTGCTTACGATGAAGAGATGATGCTCTACCGAAAGGCTCTGATCCATTTCGCATTCGACAAGAAATGGGGGGAGGCGAAGCAACTGCTATCCGAACATCCGAATTTGCGTGCAGCGATCACGAAGCGATTCCAATTGTATCTCGACGTTTCCCACAAAGCTTCGATTCAAGAGACTGCTCAGGCAACATCAATGTTGAAGAATTTCGTTAAGCGACAAGAGACCATTGTCGAGGAGACAGAAGAAGGCGAGAAAACGAGAACAAAAACCATCTTCAAAGAAGATGAACTCGATCTCCTTCATACGTATCCAGACGAGCATCCGAAACCGTTGCCAAAAGAACCGTTTACGGGCCGTCTACTTGCTGCTACGAACGCTTTGCAGCGCGATTACAGAACACAAAGTTCGAAGTCCTTTGACCGTCGATACCGTGACATCATGTTAATGCGAACTCCTGATGCAATGGAAGTGCATACACTTGCTCAGCAAGCGAGTGAAACGTCGCCTCTTGATGCTCTCCGCATCCTCGAGCGTGCACAACTGTCTGGTCGTTTCAAAGACCGAAACAAATCCTTTGCGAACCTAGAATTGGTGTTGTTTCGTCGACATCAATCCGACATACGCACATCGGATCGAAGATATCTCAGACATCTTCCACTCAAGCCGCTTGTTTTGGTGGACACAAACATCGTCATCGATGCCTTGTATCAACGTATTCAAGAAAAGCTCAATCGTTCAAATCATTTTGAAGATTCCACCAATCAGCGATCGCATTTTGCAGGTTATCTGCTCTACTTAGCAGCGAATGACAAGGTCGACCTCTGGTTGCCAAAGGTTGTTCGAAGTGAAGTTGAGAACATCACTCGTTCCATTGATGATATTCGTTCGAGGTTCGAAAATGCACTCGTAGACAGTGAGGTCTTGGAATCAACCATGTCACCTGAAAACATGAAATCAATTGTAGATGAAATTATCCTCGATTTCAGTACGTGGGCTGGTAATTCAGTTGAAATCGAAACTGAGGCTGTGAGTGATGAAGTGAAGTCTTCGATGGATGCGTTCCTTACGCAACACAATGAAATCTACGATGAATTAACAAAAATGCGTCAGCATTACGATGGAAAGAACATTCGAACCGAAATTGATGGCAAGAAGATATATCCTCAACACCCAGATCGAAAGATTATGCAATACGCTTCCGTCCTATCCAATCGGCCAATTGACAACGTTGGCTCAATTGTTGTAGCAACCCATGATGGAGATTTCACCGTTGTCGCTCGAGCCTTCGAAGAGCGCTTTGGTTTCGGTATTGCAAAGAACAGTCGTACGTTGAAGCAATGGCTTCGAGAGTCATGACCGTTTCCAAACTGCTCTGTAGCGTAGATGTTCTTCCTCTTCGTACTGAATCGAATAGAAGTCAATCGGGTTGAGTTCACTTCCAATGGATTCGATAAACGAACGATCCAGTGGCCAAGGGGGGCCATCGACTTCAATTGGCGTTGCAGGATTCATTCGTCCAATGCATATCAGAACTCCTTCTTGACGGACGAGTGGCGCTAAGTTCGTTGAAGCAGGAATACGGAATGATTCAGGAATTGCCTGCAAAATATGCACTTCCAAAACGAGATCAAATGCTTCAATCCAAGCAGGATGCGGACTGAGCAAGTCACCTACTTCCCAGGATATGGATGGGTGCGAATGCATTTCCTTGACCCAATCGATGGCGGATGCTGACAAATCGAAAGCCGTTACGTTCCAACCTCTTTCTGCTAGGAACACCGCGTCCTCACCTAGGCCACAGCCAACGACCAAAGCATTGCCAGTGTTTCGTTCTGAATGGTTGCTCAACCAATCGACGAGGAATGGATGAGGTTCACCCTTTGACCATGGGATGAGGTTGCAATCTTTGTCTGCGACTTCGTACAAATCTTCGAACCAGTCCAATGGAGCGCCACGTTCGTTCGCTGCATCCGAGAGGTTCCGCAACATCTTCCGAACGTCGTCCATGTCAACCCTTTCACATGTGTGCGATGAGTGCTTCTCCAAAGGAAGAGCATGACAGCAAAGTTGCATCGTCCATCAGACGTTCAAAGTCGTATGTGACTGTCTTTGCACTGATTGCACCTTCCATTCCTTTAACAATCAAGTCTGCGGCTTCAATCCAACCCATGTGACGTAGCATCATTTCTGCAGAGAGAATAAGCGATCCGGGGTTGACCTTGTCTTGTCCCGCATATTTTGGTGCAGTTCCGTGGGTTGCTTCGAAGATTGAAATGCCCGTATCGTAGTTGATGTTCGCACCTGGAGCAATACCAATGCCACCAACTTGGGCAGCGAGTGCATCCGATATGTAATCGCCGTTCAAATTCATGGTTGCAAGAACACTGTATTCTGCAGGGCGTGTGATAATTTGTTGGAGCATGGCATCCGCAATAACGTCCTTGATGACGATCTCGTTACCTGTGATTGGGTTCTTCATGGTACACCAAGGTCCACCATCAAGTTCGACTGCACCAAATTCTTCCTTTGCGAGTTGATAGCCCCAGTCTCGGAACCCACCCTCTGTGAATTTCATGATGTTCCCTTTGTGAACAAGCGTGACACTCTCCTTGTCGTTGTCAATCGCGTATTGAAGTGCAGCTCGAACAATTCGGTTTGTTCCCTCTTGACTGATTGGTTTGATTCCAATGCCTGATGTATCTGGGAATCGAATCTTATCAACACCCATCTCGTTGGTCAAGAAATCGATCAGTTTCTTGACGCCTTCGGAACCGGCTTCCCATTCAATACCAGCGTAAACGTCCTCACTGTTCTCACGGAAGATGATCATGTCTACATCACCAGGCGTTTTGACTGGTGATGGCGTACCATCGTACCAACGAACTGGGCGAACACAAGCGAAGAGATCCAGTTTTTGTCGAAGAGCGACATTGAGCGATCGGATTCCACCGCCAACAGGGGTGGTGAGTGGGCCTTTGATGGATACAAGACCCGAGCGCATAGCATCGAGTGTTGCTCCAGGAAGCCACTCTCCAGTTGCATTGAATGCCTTCTCACCGGCGAGGACTTCGTTCCAAGCAATTTGCTTTTCACCGTTGTATGCTTTTGAGACAGCTGCATCGACAACGGAAATCATGACTGGGCTAATGTCAACACCAATTCCATCCCCTTCGATGTAGTGGATAATTGGATTGTTTGGGATGTGAAGTTTTCCATTTTGCATGACAACAGGTTCGCCGCTCATAGTTCTCATACCGACCCACCAATAACCACTTCAAGAACCAACCGATGCGATTGTTTCTATGAGAGCAAAGGTAACGTGGACCGGTGGGACAAAACTCGACTGTGAAAACGAGCGAGGTCAATCCATCGATGTTGATTGGGAAGAAGGCCCATCGCCCATGCAAATTTTCTTGCAGATGATTGGAGCATGTTCCATCGTCGACGTCGTTGTAGGCTTGAAAAACCGTGAATTTGGACAAGTTTGGGTCGATTTGGATGGCGATCGCAGAGAGGAGTATCCTCGTTCCTTCACGAAAGTCAACATGACCTACCATGTCGAAGGCGATGTTCCAGAGAAACTCGTTCGAAGAACGATTGAAAAGTCCCATGAAAAGTACTGTTCCGTTTCAAACTCACTTGACGAGAACATCGAGATTGAGTGGGATCTTGTGCTTCATCAGAAGTAAGTGCTGGTCTTCAAAGATTGAATTGCCTTTTTGAAGGCGTTCTCCAACAAATCATACAATGGTTTCCAAACGGAGGGGATGTTGTTCTCTTCAACGAAATCAAAATCTCCCGCATTGTGTTGAACTCGGACACATGGTCGGATCTGCTGATTACCTTGGAGTTCGACGAGCAGAGAAAGACGGTATTCATCGTCTGAGAGCGTGACTCTGGCTGAGTTCAAGTCAATGTTCTGGGCGTTCCCGGGAAGCCCATCAAATCCATCTTCGGATTGCTGACGAATGTTGTGTTGGGCGAGGACTTGGAGTAATTCTGCAACGAGAACAAGATCAACTTCTGACATTTCATGCTCGTCTTCCTCAAGCAAAATGTTGTGTAGTGGGTTCGAATATGCTGGCTGTACCGGTGACGGAGCGCCGAGTTCAGCAAAAATATCGACCTCATCAGCGTCGAAATCTGGTGTAATTGGTTGGTCAAAATCCATGTTATCAAGTCGGAATTTTTGTGGTTCACTTTTGAAGTATTGTTCCTTCTGCATCGAACATGAAGATTCAAATGGAGGGTATTTTTGGTTGAATTGAGGATTGAGATGCGAGCGGTTGTTGTTATGCTTGTTCTCGCTCTTCTTTCGCAGGTCGCTGTTTCTGCACCATCTGGTATCGGTAAATCTGCAAATGAAGGATGCTTATGTCACGGAGATAGGGATCAATCTACGAATGTGTGGATTGAAGGGTTGCCCGAATCCTACGAATCGAATACACTGTACAATTTTTCTATAAACGTCGAGTCTGAAACGGTTGCAACAAATCCAAATGGTTCAATCGGAGGGTTCAGAATGTTGGTCGTTGGGGGATCCATCACCTTTGATGAATCAGCCGGTTTGATTCAAGAATTGGACGGTGGATGGACACACACTGAATCAGGCAACATGGTTCGCACTTGGAACCTTTCATTCGTAAGCCCTGAGGACAATGCATCCTATGTTGACTTCACAGTATTCGGTAACGCAGTGAATGGTAATCAAGCAAGTACTGAAGATGCGTGGAACAGTCTAAATCTCCGATTGCCCGGTGTGGAGTACGATGGTGAACTTTTTTCAGACCAAGCAGAAGATCGGTTCAGCCCGATGGACTACACCGTTGGTTTGGTTTCGATGGTCGCACTTGTAGGATTGCTCATCATCACATTGCGTGACTAATCAATTGACAAATTCAATTGTACTGCTCCGCAGTGCTTTGAGTTGACGACGTTCAGAGGATCCGTGGATTTGTTCGCTCTTGACGCCTGTAAGCACGAGCATGACCCGGATTTCATCATCCAGTGTTTCATCAACGGCAGTTCCCCAGATAATCTTTGCATGAGGTGAGATACGCTCTGTGATGATTTGAGCACAACGTTCCGCCTCTCCTAAGGTGAGATTGTTGCCTCCGACGACATTGATGAGCGCACCGCGAGCATCGCTGAAGTCGAGATCGAGTAGGGGCGAATGAAGGGCTTCCAATGTAGCTTCTTCGGCTCTTCCGGGTCCAGAACCTGCACCAAGACCAATCATCGCCACCCCTGCTCCTGAATGAATGACGGCTTTGAGATCCTCAAAGTCAAGGTTCACCATTCCATCTCGCGTGAGCAATTCAGTGACACCAATGATGGAACGGACGAGGAGCTCATCTCCAACTCGGAATGCACTAGCGAGTGGAAGATCCTTCACGCCATCGATTTCGAGAAGACGCTCGTTTGGAATTACGAGAATCGTATCGCAGTGTTCACGTAGGCGCTCAAGACCCCACTCGGCATTTTCTCTACGTGTCGCTCCTTCGGATTTGAATGGATAGGTGACCACGGCGATGGTCATAGCACCCTGTTCTTTTGCCAGTCGTGCGATATGGCCTGCCGCTCCAGTACCGGAACCACCTCCCATGCCTGCAGCAATAATCGCAAGTTGTGTATCGGTGGTGATGCCACGAAGCGCCATTTCAGATTCAAGAGCTGCAGCCTCGCCTTTTGTTGGATCGCCTCCCGCCCCCCTTCCTCGTGCAGTTCGTCCAATCAGGACTTTGTGTTCGAGAGGCGACATGAGGAGCGCTTGGGCATCTGTATTGATGGCGTAGCCCGTAACGAACGAGTTCTCAAACAGGCCTTCAGCATCGAGCCGACCAACTGCATTGCAACCGGCACCTCCCACCCCGTATACGCGAATTCGGGGTTGAAGCGATTCAAGCAATGCTCGGAGCTCTTCGTCAGTTCCTTGGCCGCTGGGCTGCGGATCGAGTTGTGGTACAATTTCCTCATCAGATAGTTCCAAAACTCGTTCAATCAAATGGCGCATGGCCATTATCTTGATTCATCCTAACTTGAATGTATTGCACCAAACTTCCATCATGGGTGCGATTTCAGCGCACTGAATCAATCACGAAGACCTTCTTGTGTTACCTGGTAGACGCACTCGCCGTCCGGTAGGTTTGGAGAGTCAACGAGTCGTGCAATTCGTCGGCCACCCTTTGCCTTCCGAAGATAAAGTCGGAAGGTAGAGGCGTGAGCGAGAACGTGACCACCGATTGGCTTGGTTGGGTCTCCCCACATGGCATCAGGCTTGGAGTGGACTTGATTTGTTACCAAAACAAGTGCATTGTTGACGTCAGCGAGTTGCTTGAGATCTTTGAGGTGGCGGTTCAGTTTTTGTTGCCGGTTTGCAAGCATGCCGCGTCCAATAAATTCTGCACGGAAGTGGCTTGTGAGCGAATCGACGATGATCATTTTGACATTGAGTCCCTTGCTCATGCGCTTGATTTCTTCAGCAAGGAGCATTTGATGCGCAGAGTTGTATGCACGTGCGACGTGAATTCGACTCAAGACCTCGTCTGGATCAAGACCATGTCCACGGGCCATTTGGGTAATTCGCTCTGGACGGAATGTGTCCTCTGTATCGATGTAGAAGACATCGCCATCGAAACCACCATCTTCAATTGGCATGGTACAGTTGACAGCGAGTTGATGTCCAATTTGGGTCTTCCCGGAACCGAATGCACCGTACACTTCGACGAGAGCCTGTGTTTCGAATCCTCCTCCGAGGAGGTCGTCAATCGACTGAACTTTGGATGAAAGCTTCTGTACTTCCCGGCGACGATCGAGGAGCGCAACACCGGATACAAAACCACCGATGTTGGCCATTTTCTTGGCAGCATTGATGATTTTACCCGCCACAGCTTCACCAAGTTCGGCTTGTTCCGCAAGGTCCGCAGGCGACATGACAGCAAGGGAGAGGAGTTCGTCAAAACCAGCTTCCCGGAGTTTTTCAGCTGTTGCTGGACCGACCCCGGGCAAGTCCTCGATTTTGACTTCGGGAACCTCTTCATCTACAACTTCCATTGGTACCACTTCGTCTTCTGTAGGGACTTCATTCTTCTTACTTGTTGTTTTCTTCTTTGTTTTTGTGCTCATTGTATCACTCATGCCAAACCAACGGCTGAGGGTATATCAAGCGAAGAATGGGACAAATGGTCAATGAAATCTGAACAAGAACTAGTCCATCGCCGCACGATGTCGGTTTTCACTTTTCATTCACTTTCAGAATTCTCTTCTTCAGATTCATTCTCTTGCTGATATGGGTTTGGTTCAGATTCTCCCTGTTCGTAAAGAATGTCGATGATGTGATTGATGTTCACTCGGTCTGTTCCCTGGTCAATGGTAACGATCAAATCGTGGACGCCATGGTTAGGAAAGTTCAGATCAAAATCCCACGTGGCCGATTGTCCATCAGGTATCTGTTCTGTGTTGCTGCCTTTTCTGTTTGATTCAGGGTCTGTGAGCTCCCATGAGACAGTGACAGGGCTCCCTGGTGTGCCAAATATACTTGGGTTTTCAACAACCGATTCAACAACGACCTGCCTTGGATTGGAATCCTCGTTTCCCGGAGTGGTGTTGATTTCCATTGTATCTGGGTCTGCTGAATTTGCCTCGCTCCATTCAATCGAGTGTTCGACTCGGAGTACTACCGTCATGTTCACAGTATTGTCATTGATGTCGGTTGCAGCTAGGATGACTGCATACATCCCGTGAATTTGGTATTCGACGTCGATGCTTGCTGATTCAGATGCATCGATACTGATGATTGAGCGACCATCGCCCGGGTCGAGCGTGAAGGTCCTCAGGCCATAGTCGGATGTTGTTCGAGCGAAATCAAAACTGAAGGTAACACCAGTGAATGAGATTTGAGATCCCCCGATGAACGATTGTTGGATTGTTCCATTGGTTGCATCGTAATGCACAACCAAGTCAATGGGTTCTTTCTGGTCTGAGTCGTTGTCCCCAAAACAGCCAGCAAGCATCGAGCACAACAAGAGTGATGACAACAAGACAACCCCTGCTCGTCCGCCCATGGCACTACTTGCAGGTCATCCTTGAAGAAGACAGTGCCGAAAGAGGATGAAAAAA
>CEUK01186641.1_pt1 | contig 21624 bp, 18 predicted proteins | sample 356451 | NCBI WGS metagenome assembly CEUK01 (sample SAMEA2622843, study PRJEB7988) | marine metagenome | isolation source: saline water (ENVO:00002010), including
TTAGATAGCTTGTTTTATGGGTTGATGTTTGATAGTGGAACCGTTTGGGACCCTTTAATTAATGGCGGTGATGGCCGATGGATTGGGTATCCAGGAATATCTAATTTGAATTTTAACGGCTATGCGGGCATGTTGGAAGGTTGCGTTGTAGATATGATACATTTTAACTTTGAGTGGCCTAGTTGGGCTCCTTTTGGGCTTAAAGGAGAGGTTTTTCCTCCTGTTTTTAATGTTGCTGACTTTGCTATTTCTTTCAGTGTTGGGGTAATTGTTGTATTTTATAAAAAAATTGTCCGGGATGAAGATGTTAATTTTAAAGCTTTATTTAAGTTGCGTAAAGACGTTAATTAGCCTGTTTTTTTGTTTTATCTCTTTATTTTCTTTTTCGCAAAAGGTGGTGTGCGGCCCTTTACTGGGTGAATGCACAGATAGCAGTGCTGTATTTTGGTTAATGACAAAAAACTCTACTGATTTAGTTTTAAATGGTTCTAATTTTGGATTAGATTTTGAAATTTTGCCAGACACTAATATGTCTAAGTTGTTTAAAAAATACAAGGCTTATAAATTGCTTTTTAGTCACCCTAATGTTTCTACCATTTCTTTTTCTATAAACCTTTCTAAAAAGAAAAGTGAAGATTATTCATATGAAATTAAGTCAAAGAACAATGAATTCTTATTCGGGTCTTGTGGATTTATTGCTGATGGTTTTGCTAAAGCTTATCGTGCTTGGAATACTACGAAAATATATCGCTCTATGATTAAAGAGCCTGCAGATAAAATGATTTGGATGGGAGATAATTTATACTTAATGCCTTTCTATGATTTAAAAAACTTAAAGCGTATTTATAATCGATATATAGGTGTAAGGTCAAACAAAGATTTAGCCTCTTTTCTTTCTTCAGGTATAAAACATTACGCAACTTGGGATGATCATGATTTTGGACCTAACAATTGTGAAGGGGATTTTGAAAACGCGCACTTAACAACGTCTGCATTTAAAAACTTTTGGGTCAACCCCATTTCAAAAGAGTCTTTTGGTGTTTCTTCTGTTGTAAAAAATGGTGATGTAGATTTTTTTTTAACGGATTCTAGAACCAGTAGAAGCGTTTCTAACGGAACATACTTAGGGGAAAAACAAACAGCTCAACTTAAAAGAAACCTTAAAAGCTCTAAAGCTATTTTTAAAATTATTGTTAGCGGAAGTCAAGTTATAAACCCACTAAGTGATCATGAATCTTATTTAGATTTTCCAAAAGAACGCGCAGACTTAATAAATTTTATTCACGAAGAAAATATAAATGGTGTTCTGTTTTTTTCTGGAGATAGACATCATTCTGAAATATACAGTGAAAAAAAAGAAAATTATCGATATGATTTATATGATTTAACCTGTTCTCCTTTATCAAGCCCTAAACATAATTTGAAATTCTCTAAATTTTTAAAAACTGTTGGAGACCGTGTTGATAATTCTTTGATTTTAAAAAAGAATTACGGTTATGGGAAAATAATTTTAATAGACAATCAAAAAGCTTTAGAAATTACTTTTAAAAGTAAAAAAGGAATAGAAATCTCTAAATTTATTTTTACTCAAGAAATGCTCGGTTATTAATAAACTATATTAACAATTTTTTTAGGAACAACAATTACTCTCTTTGGTTCTACCCCCTTTAGATAGGCCTTGGTTTTTTCATTTTTGAAAATTTCTTTTTCTATCTCTTCTTTATTTAGGTTAATAGGCAACTCAACCGTAAACCTCATTTTACCATTAAAAGAAACAGGATACTTATAGTTGTTCTCTATTAAATATTCTGGATTAAACTCAGGAAAAGTTGCTGTTGTTATGCTTTTGGTGTTCCCTAGTTTTTCCCATAGTTCTTCACAAATATGTGGAGCATAAGGAGAAAGAATAATCAACAACTCTTTAAGTATTTTAGATTTATTACACTTCATAGCTGTCAATTCGTTGACACAAATCATAAAGGCAGAAACTGGTGTATTGAAGGAGTACCTTTCTATATCTTCTTTAATTTTTTTAATTGTTTTATGTAATGTTTTTAGTTCTTCTTTAGTGGGGTTTTCATTGGATGTCATAAAAACTTCTTCTTTATGAAATAGTTTCCATAATTTTTTTAAAAACCCTTGTACGCCTGTAATTCCTTGAACGTCCCATGGTTTATGTTGCTCCAATGGTCCTAAAAACATTTCATAACAACGTAATGTATCTGCTCCATATTTTTCAACTAAATCATCTGGTGTTTGAACATTATATTTTGATTTAGACATTTTATCAATTTCTCTTCCACATATGTATTCTCCCGAATCTTCAAAAACAAATTCTGCATTATTATATTCCTTTCTCCATTTTTTAAATTTTTCTATATCTAAAATATCTCCATTTAAAAAGTTAATATCTACATGAAAAGAAACTACTTGGTACTTCTCTTTTTTTCCTTTAGAAATAAACCTTCCTGTATTTTTATCTCTATATACAAGTGCGGAATTTCCTTGTATCATTCCTTGATTAATAAGTTTTTGAAATGGTTCTTGAAACGGTATATGGCCTAAATCAAATAAAATCTTAGACCAAAACCTTGAATATAATAGATGTCCTGTTGCGTGCTCTGCTCCTCCTATATATAAGTCCACGTTTTGCCAATAATCTATTTTTTCAGACGATGCAAAATCTTCACTGTTTTTTGGATCAACATATCTTATAAAATACCAACTGCTTCCTGCCCACCCTGGCATAGTGTTGTATTCCATCCTGTCGCCAAAAATAGAAATATTCCATTTTTCTTTTTCTGCCCTTGCTAATGGGGGGTCTCCTTTTTCTGTTGGTAAATATTTATTTATTTCTGGCAACTCTACAACTTTGTTTTCTTCAAAGACATAAGGAATATCATCTTTGTAATAAACCGGGAAAGGCTCTCCCCAGTATCGTTGTCTAGAAAAAACAGCGTCTCTTAATTTATATTGTGTTTTTCCTTTTCCAATGCCTTTATTTTGTAGTTCGGAGATCGATAGTTTTATAGCTTTTTTAACAGATAGTCCATCTAAAAAATCAGAATTTACTATTGTAGCATCTTTATCAATATATGCTGATTCCGAAATATTTATTTCTTTAAATATATTTTTTATTTCTATTTGAAAATGTTTAGCAAAATCCCAGTCCCTCTGGTCTCCACATGGAACAGCCATTACAGCTCCTGTTCCGTAACTTGCTAACACATAGTCTCCTATCCATATTTGTATTTTTTTACCACTAAAAGGATGTATTGCATATGCTCCTGTAAATTCTCCCGAAATGGTTTTTACATCGCTCAGTCTATCTCTTTCTGATTTTGTTAATGCTTTTAATTGATATTCTTCTACTTTATGTTTTTGTGATTTAGTTGTAATTTTATCTACTAATGGGTGCTCTGGAGCTAACACCATGAAAGAAACACCAAAAATAGTGTCGGGCCTTGTGGTAAAAACCTCAATTTTTTCACTAAATCCAGCAATAGAAAATGAAATCGATGCACCTTTAGATTTTCCAATCCAATTTTTTTGAATGTCTTTTATAGAGTCTGACCAATCTAATTCTTCTAATCCTCTCAGTAACCTGTCTGCATAAGCTGTAATTCTCATGCTCCACTGTCTCATTTTTTTTTGCTCAACAGGGTATCCTCCTCTTTCAGAAACCCCATCTTTAATTTCATCATTAGCTAATACAGTGCCTAATTCTGGACACCAGTTCACCCATGTATCTGAAAGATAAGTCAAACGGTAATTCATTAAAACTTTATTTTGTTGTTTTTCGCTCCATTCTTTCCATTGATTTGATGAAAAAACCTCTTCATATTCTGTCGCTGCACTAACATTAATGTTTCCTTCTTTTTCAAAAACATTAATTAAGTTTTTAATGGGTTCTGCTTTGTCTGTTTTTTTATTATACCATGCGTTATAAATTTCTTTAAAAATCCATTGAGTCCATTTATAATAATCAGGGGAAGATGTTCTAATTTCTCTGTCCCAATCAAACGAAAAACCAATTTTATCTAATTGTTTTCTATAGCCTGAAATTTTATTCCCTTCTTTATCAACACCCCCTTCAATATTTGTTGTTGTTGTTGTCGCTGGGTGTTGTCCTGTTTGGATTGCGTATTGTTCAGCAGGAAGACCAAAAGAATCATAACCCATTGGGTGTAAAACGTTGTAGCCATTTAAGTTTTTATAACGAGCAAAAACATCTGATGCTATGTAACCCAAGGGATGACCTACATGTAGGCCTGATCCAGATGGGTAAGGAAACATATCTAAAACATAGAATTTAGGTTTTTCTCTGTTTTCTTCAACCTTAAATGTTTTGTTTTCAGCCCAATACTTTTGCCACTTTTTTTCGATTTCTTTATGATTATATAAACTCATTTTTTAAACTAATTCACAAAAGTAATTTTTTATTATTCTTTTCTTATCACAACTACTATTTCTCCTTTAATTTTTTTTTGACTAAAATGCTTAAAAAGTTGTTGTGGGGTTCCTGAAATAGTTTCTTCATGAATTTTTGATATTTCTCTTGAAATAGAAACCTCTCTGTTTTCTTGAAAAACTTCATCTAATTCTTTCAGTAGTTTTAATAATCTATGTGGAGATTCATATAAAATTATTGTTGTTTTTTCTTCTTTTATTTTATTAATTGCTTTTGTTCTTCCTTTTTTATGAGGTAAAAATCCATAAAATATAAAAATATCTGAAGGAAAACCTGATTGAATTAATGCTGGAATAAAAGCTGTTGCCCCTGGAAGACAAAAAACAGGAATGTCTTTTTCTTTTGCTTTTTTTACAAGTAAAAAACCAGGATCACTAATGCCTGGTGTTCCTGCATCAGAAACAACAGCAACGTCCCCTTCTTTTACTAATAAATCTTCTATTATTTTATCAGCTACTTTATGCTCATTATGTTGATGATAAGAAATTAACTTATTATTTATGTTGTAATGATTTAAAAGTTTTTTTGTTGTTCTTGTATCTTCAGCGCATATGTATTCTACAGATTTCAACACGTCTATAGACCTGTATGTTATGTCTTTTAAGTTCCCTATAGGGGTTGGTATTACATATAGTTTATTCACTTTTTTTTAATATTTCATTTAATAAGTGTTGTTTAATTAAAATGTTTTTTTGATTATTTAGTGCTTCTGAATAAGTGATTTTTTCTTTTGATTTTCTGCATATAAATTTATTTTTTTCTTCAAATAAAACAATTTTATTCTGCGTTTGTGTTTTATATTTAAGGCTTATTTCTGGCTTATTGTCTTTATCTAAATCAGTTACTATAATTGGGTTTTCTATTTTATTCATTAAAGAAAAGTTTACCTCATCTGTGTGTATGTTAACTATTTCTTTATCTATGAAATAATAAAAATAGATTCTTTTATTTTTTAAAATTGATCTTAAAATTATATGTTTATTTTGTGGAGAATCAAAATAATAAACATCTAATATCTCGCCTTTTACTTCTTTATAATTAATTCTTTCTGTTTGGTTATATAATTTGAAATTACCTTGAATTTTTGTGTCAAAATATACTTTTTCATTGTAGATTTCTTTAGAATCTTTTTTTACAACTAAATCGAATTTTTGTTGGTTCTGATGATGTTGATGAAAATCATATGGGAAAAAAAAAGAAATTGTTTTTTGATAGTTTTTTGATTTTTTAATTCTCTTTAATGTTTGTGTTCCTTGGGTAATAAAACATGACCAATTGTTTTCTTCTAAATATTCTCCATCTTTTGCAATAATGGTAATTATACCTGAGGAATCTATTTTTATTTGTTCATTTTGCCCATAAAAAAGGTTATAAAAAAATAAAAAAAAAATAAAACTTAAGTTAATTTTTTTACTCATTTCCTATTTATTTTTAAACCATCAATTTTATATTCTTCTCCGTTTTTATATTGTGTTGTTATAATAAGAGTTCCTTCTTCATTATATTTTTTCCAATCTCCATTTTTTTCACCTCTTAAAAATGATCCTTCTTCCTTTTTTTTTCCATTAGAATAATAATATATATGTTCGTTAATTGGTATATCATTTAAAAATTCACCATCAAAATATGTATTTCCGTTTACATATTTTGCTTTCCATTTTCCTGTTTTCATTCCATCCGCAAAAAATCCTACTTCTTCATAGTCATTATAAATATATTTCCATGATCCTTCTTTTATTCCTTCAATATAATTTCCTTCCGTTATTACATTTCCTATACTATCATATTCAATCACTTTTCCATTAACTTTACCTCTTCTGTATTCTTCTTTTCTTCTTATTTTTTCGTTTTCATACCACCATGTCCACAAACCTTCTGGTTTGCCATTTATATAATTTCCTTTCTGCTCAATAACTTTATTTCTATAATAAAAAACCCACTCCCCTTTCTTTTTATTATTATCAAAATGTCCTTGTTTTTTTATTTCTCCATTTTGATAATAATAAATCCAAAGACCATTTTTAGCTCCTAAGGTGTCAACAAAACCTGAAAAAACAATAGTGTCATTTTTATAAAATTCTTTCTTAATGATTTTATTATTTTCATCATATACTTTAAATAATCCGTTTTTAATATTGTTTTTTATCACACCTTTAATTGTAAATCCTTCTTTATTTTTTGTTTTACTAATTTTAGTTTTTATTTTATTTTTTTCTTCTTTTTTTTGATCATTTACTACAATACTTACTCCTCCATTTTTATTATAAATTTTTGTTGCTCCGTTTAATTCACCGTGAAAAAAAGTTTGTTTTGATTTAATTTTATTGTTAGGGTAAAAGGTTTTCCAGATTCCATGTTTTTTTAAATCACTATCATACCTGTTTATTTCTTCTTTTTTAATTATTATCCCCATATCATAATTGATTAGTGATATAATATTTCCTGAAGAATCATATTCTTTTGATAATCCGTTTTTTTGATTATTTAAATAATTATACTGGAATTGTGTTTGATTGCTATTTTTAAATTTTATTTCTTCTTGACCGTTTTTGTTGTTATTTTTATATGTAGATGATTTTTTTAATAATCCTAAAGAGTCATAAGTGTTTGATTTTCCATTTTTTTCATTATTTATGTATTGCTCCTCCTTAATTAAAATACCTTTTATATTATAAAAAGCCCATTCACCATTTAATTGATTTGCCTTCCAACTTCCTTTAGATTTTATTTGTCCATTAGAGTAATAACTTATCCATTCTCCTTCTGGTAAATTATTAACCAAAAAACCTTCGCTAGAAAGAATTCCTTTTTCATTATACAGCTTAACATAATTAGAATCTTGACCTAATGAATAATTTATTTGAACAAAACATATATATAATAATATATATATATATAATAGTTTATTATTATTAGCTTGTTGATATAGTATAAAACTTTTTACCAAAAAATTTTGTGTTTTAAGATATGAAATGTTGTCATTATTTTATTAACAAAAAAGATAAATATATATTACTGCAAATCAATATTATATATAACATATTAACAAAAAACATTTTATCTAAATAAATTATTTTTGTGTAAACTTTGATTAATATTAACATTTAATAAGTATCAAAAATATGTTCAAAAGCTATTTATTCTTTTTTTACTTTAAATTAGATTTTAATATTCTTTTTTATAAGCAACATAAAAATAAAATAACCAAATAAATATTTAACATTTTTATAAACCCTAATTAACAAGTTAATAACATGACAATAACAATAGGATGTGATCACGCGGGTGTTGATTTAAAAAACCAAATTATTAATATTATAAATGAAAATCATGATGTTTATGATATAGGAACACATACATCAGAAAGTGTAGACTACCCAGATATAGCACATAAAGCAATTGATAGGTTGTTAAATAATGAAGCAGAGAGAGTTATTTTGTTGTGTGGTTCGGGAAATGGTATAAACATGACAGCAAATAAACATAAAGGTGTAAGAAGTGCTTTGTGTTGGTCAGAGGAAATAGCGGTTTTAGCAAGGCAACACAATGATGCAAACACCCTTGCTTTACCAGCAAGATATTTAAACATTCAGGAAGCAAAAGATATTGTTTTAGCTTTTTTGTCAGTCTCTTTTGATGGAGGCAGACACCTTAAAAGAATAAATAAAATTAATTGTGCGTAATTTATTTATTTTTCCTTTTCTTTTTTTTACAGCTTGTTCTTTATTAAAACCTAATGAAATAATTGAATCAAATCAAGAGCAAGCACTCAAATACTCTAAGCAAATTTCTAAACAAGATTTATTTAAAGACTTAAGTGTTTTAGCTTCAGATTCTTTAGAAGGAAGGGAAACAGCAACAAAAGGACAGAAAAAGGCAGCTGAATATATAAAAAACCATTTTATTAAAAATAACATAAAGTCTGTTTTTGATACATCTTACTATCAACAATTTGAAGTAAATGTTTTCGATTTTACAAATGTTTCTTTAAAAATAAATAACAATGATTTAAAATTGGTGGATGATTTTTTTGTAATAGGATCTCCTAAAAAAACACAACAAAAAAACATTTCTGTTGTAGATGTTAATTATGGTATAGAAAATAATAAAATAAACGACTATTTAAATAAAGATGTTAGTGGTAAGGTAGTAATGATGATGGATGGTCTACCAAAAAATATCCAAGATTATAATATAATTGATGGCAACTGGAGAAATAAATTAAAAATAGCAGAGGAAAAAGGAGCAATTGCGATTTTGTTGGTTGTAAATAATTACGAAAAAGAAAACAACAGAATTAAAGAACATATACTTTATCCAAGAATGAAAATGCATAATTCTAAAAAAGTTTACAAAAATGAAACACCTGTATTTTATATTTCTAAAAAAGTAAAATCATTAATTTTAAACAATAATAAAATTATATCATTTCATACATCTGTTAATAACATTACAAAAGCAGAAAATGTTTTGGGCTATATACCAGGAAAAAAGATTAATGAAGCGTTAGTTATATCAGCACATTACGACCACATAGGTTACGACCAAGGAGAAGTTTGTAATGGTGCAGATGATGATGGTTCTGGAACAGCAGCATTGTTAAGCATCTCAAAAGCATTTCAAAAAGCATATGAAGATGGTTATCAACCTGAAAGAAGCATTTTATTTTTAGCTGTATCTGGTGAAGAAAAAGGTCTTTGGGGGTCTAAGTTTTATACAGATAATCCATATTTCGAATTAGAAAAAACAATAGCTGATTTAAATATAGATATGGTAGGAAGAAGAGACACTATTCAAAAAAATGATGATTATATCTATTTAATAGGGTCTGATAAAATTAGTAAAGACCTCCATCAAATAAATGAATCTATAAACAGCAAGCATATAGGTTTTAAATTAGATTATAGATATAATAAAGACAGTGACCCTAATAAATTTTATTATCGTTCTGATCATTATAACTTTGCAAAAAATAATATTCCAGTAATTTTTTATTTTGGTGGCCTACATGAAGATTATCATATGCCAACAGACGAAATTGATAAAATTAATTTTAATAAGTTAGAAAAAGTTGCTCAATATGTTTTTCTTACCGCTTGGGAATTAGCAAATAGAGAAACAAAATTAAAATAAATGGAAGAAGTAATATTAGTTGATAAAAAAGATGGTGTTTTAGGATATATGGAGAAGCAAGAAGCTCATATTAAAGGATTAATGCATCGAGCTTTCTCTGTTTTTATTTTTAACTCTAATAATGAGCTTTTGTTACAAAAAAGAGCATCAGATAAATATCATTCCGGAGGCCTTTGGACCAACACTTGTTGTAGCCACCCAAGAAAAGATGAAAATAATCTTTCAGCAGCCAATAGAAGACTGAAAGAGGAAATGGGAATGGCGTGTAATTTAGAAAAGGTTTTTACTTTTACATATAAAGCACGACTAGATAAAGGCTTAACAGAACACGAGTTTGATCATGTTTTTTTTGGTTTTACTAATCAAAAACCAAAAATTAATAAACAAGAAGTGGAGGATTTTAAATACATATCTATTAACGATTTAGAAGAGGCGGTTATTTTAAAACCTGAAGCATTTACCGAGTGGTTTTTAATTTGTTTCCCAAAAGTCATCGAAAACATTAAAAAAATAATTAAAAGCAGATGACAAAGATTGGTGTAATTGGAGGAGGAAGTTGGGGAACCGCATTAGTTAGTATATTAACCAATAATAAATCTAATATTTATTGGTGGATACGTTGTGAACAACACCTGATTAACATTACTGAAGAGAAAAGGAACAAGAAATACTTACCTAATTGTAATTTAGAAATATCGAAAATAAATTTAACTAACTCATTAAGAGACCTTATTAAATGTTGTGATGTATTAATAATTGCAACTCCTGCTGAATATATTTTAAAAACATTTGAAAACATTTCTAAAAAAGAAATTTTAAATAAATCAATTATTTCAGCAACTAAAGGTGTTATTCCACAAAAAAACTTAACTCCTTATAAATTCTTTAAGCAATTAAATAATGAACTAGATTATAGTGTTATTTCAGGACCTTGCCATGCCGAAGAAATAGCTATGTCTAGGAGAAGTTACTTAACTTTCTCATCATCCAATCCAGAAATCATCAAGAATATAACCCCCTTAATTTCAAATAGCTTTGTGTCTGTTAAACAATCTCAAGATGTTATTGGAACAGAACTATCAGCTATTTTAAAAAACATTTACGCTTTATTAGTAGGTGTTTGTCACGGATTAGGATACGGAGATAATTTTCTTTCTGTATTGATTTCTTCAAGCGCATCAGAGCTGGGTAACATTATAAATCATGTTGATCCTAAACAAAGAAACATAACCCATTCGGCTTACTTAGGAGACTTGTTAGTGACATCTTATTCTCTTCATAGTCGAAATAGGAAATTTGGAAACTTTATAGGAAGAGGATATTCCGTTAATAATACAAAATCTTCTATGAACATGGTTGCAGAGGGATATAATGCTACGAAATGCATATATGAACTTTTAGAAAAAGAAGTTAAAAACTATCCAATCCTTGAAACCACATATAAAATATTATATAAAAGCTTATCGCCAAAAAATCAAATTAAAAATCTAGAAAACATAATCTCCTGAAAACCAACAACTTACAAAAACCCCAAGAAAGAGCTTTAGAGGACATTTCAATAAATAACACACTTACATGTTCGCGGTTTAGCCTAAAACCCCTTAAAACGCTTTATAATGCGTTTTTTCTTAAAACATATATATGACTAGAAAATTCTCCAGTTTTTTTGCCTTTTAAATTAGAAACAAAACCCCGCCATAATCCAAAAAGCTTAGACCTTCCTTTTTTCTTTTGACTTAACATGCTTATATAAAAAGAATCAAAAACAAGGGGAAAAACTTTTTCAAGAACGAATCCATGTTTTTTAGCTAATTTTTTTATATCGTTTTTTGTGAAGTGATATAAGTGAATTGGAAGGTCCCAAGCAACCCAGTTTTCTTTATAATGTTTGGCGTCATGGGAATTACAATTGGGAAGGCCTAACATTATTATTCCGTTTTTCTTTAGAACTTTTTGAAACTGATTTAAATATTTATTTAAATCATAAACATGTTCTAGCACATGCCACAAGGTAATAACATTAAATGTTTCTTCTTCAAAAGAAAAAAAAGAAGAAACATTTTTAATAGAAAGATTGTAATTTTTTTGAGCAAATTCAGCTGCTTTTTTTTCAGGTTCAACACCAACAACTTTCCATTTCTTTTTTTGGCAATAATTTAAAAACTCACCAGTGCCAGAACCAAAGTCTAGTAGTGTTGTATCTTTATTATTAAATAGAGAAATTAATCTTTCCTTTTTCTTTAATTGATAGTTTCTGATCAAATGATAAACAAAATTAAACAGCCCTTTTTTAGATGAAGTATGAGAAATGTATTCATTGCTTTGATAATATTTTCCTATTGTTTTTTCAGAAGGTTTAGGATTAGTAAACCTAAAACCACATGAACAACACTCCACAACAGTAAAAATGTCGTTACTTACGTTATGATCTTTTGCAGAAATGAAATGCTTAAAAGCTTTTTCATCGCAAACAGGACAGGTTAATATATTTTGTAAATCGTGTTTCACGTGGAACTATTACCGACCTAAATAAATTAATAATATGCTTATATCAGAAGGTTTTATACCGCTTATTCTAGCTGCTTGCCCAATATTTGTAGGCTTAATTTTATTAAGTTTCTCTTTAGACTCTGTGGATAGCGAAGAAAATTTAAAATAATTAATATCTTCAGGAATATTAACATGTTCAAGTCTTTTTAATTTATCAGCATTTTCTTTTTCCCTTTGTATGTAACCATTATATTTAATATTAATCTCTGTTTGTTCTAGTACATCATCTTTTAAAACTAATTTGTTTTTAATTTGCTGTAATTCTTTAGAGCAATTAACAACATCTCTTATGTTTATATTAGGCCTTGAAAGAACTGAAATTGCCTTTACTTTCTGAGCTAATTCCTTAGATTTTTTTTCTCTTAACAATGGGTTTATGTCAGAAGGCCTTAATGAGGTTTTTTTAATGTCTTTCATTAAAGAGTTACTTTCCTTAATTTTCATCAAAACACGGTTATATTTTTCATTGCTTAGAAGCCCAATTTCATTTCCTATTTTACTTAAGCGCAAATCAGCGTTGTCTTGTCTTAATAATATTCTGTACTCTGCTCTAGAAGTAAACATCCTATATGGCTCTTCTGTTCCTTTTGTAATAAGATCATCTATAAGAACACCAATGTAAGCCTGATCTCTAGAAAGTATTAAAGGTTCTTTTTCGTTTATTTTTAAATGCGCATTTATTCCTGCCATTATTCCTTGTCCCGCAGCTTCTTCATATCCTGTGGTTCCGTTAATTTGACCACTGAAAAAAAGATTTTCTATTAACTTTGTTTCAAGTGAGTGTTTAAGCTGAGTAGGAGGAAAATAATCGTATTCTACAGCATATCCAGGTCTGAACATTTTTGCCTTTTCAAAGCCTGGTATTGTTTGCATGCTTTTTAATTGAATTTCTTCTGGCAAACTACTAGAAAAACCATTAATATAAAACTCAATAGTGTTCCAACCTTCAGGCTCAGCAAATATTTGATGTCTGGGCCTATGACTAAACCGGTTAATTTTATCTTCAATTGATGGACAATATCTAGGCCCTAAAGATTTAATTGCCCCATTAAATAAGGGGCTTCTTTCAAATCCTGACCTTAGAATATCATGGGTTTTATCATTAGTATAAGTTATAAAACAACTTTTTTGTTTAATTAATGGGCGTGTATCATCAAAAAAAGAAAACTTTCCCGGGTTATCATCACCGGGTTGTTCTTCCATTTTTTTAAAATTTAAACTTCTCCCATCTACCCTTGGGGGGGTCCCCGTTTTCATTCTACCCGACTTAAAACCTAGATTTTCTAATTGTTCTGTTATACCACAAGAAGATTTGTCGCCCATTCTTCCTCCACCAAATTTTTTTTCCCCTAAATGAATAGAACCATTTAGAAATGTGCCGCTATTTAAAACTACACTTTTAGCTTTAATTTTAACCCCCATTGCCGTTTCAACACCAACAACTTTATTTTTTTTAACAATTACACCAGTAACCATGTCTTGCCAAAAATCTAAATTTTTAATAGCCTCTAAATGTTCTCGCCAGAAGTTACTAAATAGTTTTCTATCACATTGAGCTCTAGGGCTCCACATAGCAGGCCCTTTTGACCGATTAAGTAACTTAAACTGTATGGCGCTTAAGTCTGTTATTTTTCCTGTTAAACCACCTAAAGCATCTATTTCTCTTACAATTTGTCCTTTAGCTATTCCACCAATAGCAGGGTTACAACTCATTTGTCCTATAGTTTCCATGTTCATGGTAACCATTAAAACAGAAGACCCAAGGTTTGCAGCAGCAGCAGCAGCTTCGTTGCCCGCATGACCAGCACCAACTACAACTACATCATATTCTTTAAGCATAAATGTGTTTCACGTGGAACAATATAAACATCTGATAATCAATAAATTAACAAAAGCATTTCATTTTCTTTAGCTCTTATTTTTTTAATTTCTTCGTTAGTTTTATCATTAAAACCACACAAATGTAAGACACCATGAACAATTACTCTATACAACTCATCTAAAAAATCAATGTTCAATTTTTTAGCATTATCTACTATTCTTGTTATAGAGATAAAAAGATCACCAGAAATTTTTTGTTTTTGAGAGTAATCGAATGTAATGATGTCAGTATAATAATCATGATTAAGGTATGTTTTATTAATGGCTAACAAATAATCATCATTACAAAAAATAACATTAATATCCCCACATTTTTTATTTTGAAGACTAATGCATTTTTCTAACCAAGATTTTGTTTTTTCTGAATTAGGAAGACTATAATCAACCCCATCAGAATGAAATAAAACTCCCATTCACGTTTTTAAAGTTCAAATATAATTTCTACAAAAGATCCCTCATTGTGGAAAATAACATCATCAGAAAGATGCCTCATTAGGAAAATTCCTCTGCCGTCAGGAGTTTCTATATTTTCTGGGTCTGTAGGGTCAGGTAAATTATTAAAGTCAAAACCAACCCCTTCATCTTTAACATAAAAAGTCAATGAATGATTGTTTACTTTATAAGAAACCACAGTTTTTTTATTAATATCATTTAAATTACCATGTATTATAGCGTTGTTAACAGCTTCTGTTACAGCAATCAAAACGTTCCCATACTTTTCAGAGCTTATGGTGTGTTTTTCACAAAGAAGATTAATCCATTTTTCTAGAATTAATAAGCTTTTACTTTCAGAACTTAATAAAAGTTCATTTAAAATAGAATCAACAGTGTTAGGCATATTTTGATCAATTTTCTAATGAATTAAAGTACTCATTTACTTTATTTTTGTAATAAGGTTTCAAATTAGGAGGTATTGTTTTTAACAAGTCGACCTCTCTTTGCTTCAACCTCTGGTATTCTTCAAATTTATTATTAAAATTATTTTCATTTGTTTTAATACCTTCTTTAGATTCTCTTTCTTTTTGTTGATCTTGTTCTTTTAGAGCTTTTTCTAATTCAAGTAATTTAATTTTAATTTCTTCTTGTCTCATTATAGAAGATAGATCAAAATCATTATTTATTATTTCTTCTTCTGTTTCTTCAATTTTTTCAATCATTTTATTAAGGCCATTTCCTTTTCCAGAACCATCTTTGTTTAGTTCTTGCGCTAGCTCCATTAATTGTTTTTTAATGGCAGCTTGTTCAGCAGCAAGCCTTCCAAGTTGTTCAAATGAAGATTTACCCCCACCTTTTTGTCCCCCTTTTTTATCACTTAACATTTTTTTCATTTGTTCAATTTGTTTTTTTATTTGCTCAGCATTTTGAGATAAAGATTTGCCTGGGGTTTTTCCTTTACCCCCAGGTTTGTTGCATTGACCAGTCCCCGGCATATTGTTTTGCATTTGTTTTAACACCTCACTTAATAAAAGAGCAAGTTCATTGGTGTGCATCATTACATTGTGTTGGTTTGATCCAGCAATATTTTTCTTTCTTTCGGTGATGTTTTTTATGCTGTAATTTAACGACCTTTTTATTTCTTGAACCTCTTTATTTAACATATTACTAATCATAATTTGACGCTTACCCAAAGCGTCAAGAGAGTCTTCTATTATTTTAACATCGTCTTTTAATTTTCTTTGACTTTGACCAACACCAATGTACCTTGGGTCTTGTGTCGACAAGGTTTTTAATGTTTTTAATAATTCCTCCTGCTCTAATGAAAAAGAAATAAGGTTCTCTAAAAGCTGACGCAGAGACTCTGCGTCTTCTTCTTTTTGGTTAGAAGAATTAGACATTTTATTAAGAGATGAGGCTAATTTATCCATTTCTTCAGCCGCTTTTTTTTGACTTTCAGCCGCTTTTTTCCTTTTATTATTTTCTAATTCGCTCTCACTTTGATTCATTGCATCATTGATTTGGTTTTCCTGCTCTTCTTTATTTAATTCTTTAGGAGATTCAAGTTCCTCATTCATTTCATTTAGTTCCGAAAGCTCATTTTGTATTTCAAAGAATTTGTTTTGTAGATTTTCTTGTTCTTTAGTTAGATCAAATAAAGATTGTTTTTTATCATTAGTTTTTTCTTGTAAGTCTCTTTGTTCTCTACTAAGCTCCTCAAGTTGCTCAGCAATTTTTTCAGCTTTATTTTCAACCTCTAATCTTTTAAAATGTTCTAAGGACCTATCTAACTCTTTTAAAAGGTTATCTTGACTCATCTCCACGTCTTCCATTTTTTCTAAAAGCTCATCTTTATTCATTTCCTCCATAAGCCTATTCATTTCTTCATAAAGCTTTTTCATCTCTTCAGACATTAAGTTATCCATCATTTTTTCCAATTGCTTTTGTTTCTCTAAAATTTCTTTGCTTTTTTCCGATAGTTGAGCTTTTTTAGCCATCTCATTTTGTAGTTTTTTAAGGTTTTGAGTTAAAGCCTCCTGCTTTTTAAAAAAAGCTTCTAGTCGAGACTTATCATTCCAATTCATATCTTTTTTACTTAATAGGTCGGCCTTTATATTTTTCAACTCCAGCTGTAAAGCCTCAGCTTCTTTTGAAAGGTTTGCAAAAGAGTTCTCCGTCTTTTCCCTTATTTTTTTATCAACTTCATTTTTCTCTTTAAAAGAAGGAACCTTTAATTTTTTTTCTGTAGAACGAAAGCTTTTAGGGCCATTAATTGCATCATTATCCCATACTTCAAAATAATAAGTGAAATCATCACCCGCTTCAAAATTAAGTGAAGTAAAATCAAAGTCATAATAAAAAGAAGTCGAGCGAAAAGAAGCTAAGGGAATATTAATGGATTTTTTATTAACCCCGATTTGATAATTAAAAGTTAATTTACTTATCCCATAATCATCTTTTATAGACCCATCAAAAAACCTTTGAAGCAGAAAAGATGAATCAAAAAACTCATTAACCGAAATACTTGGAAAAGCATCCCCTCTAAGTAAGAAATCATACATTGAAGTGTCAGAATGTTCAGAAAAAGAATTTTCGTTTGTTACTAAGAATTCCTGAGATTCCTTAGGAGTATATTTAAAAGAAAAAGAATTTTTATTATCACCACTAAATACAAAAGAAGAATCAGAAAAAACAACCTGAAATGATGAAGTATTTTTTGTCTTAAAATTAAAATAAATTGAAGTCCCAAAAGGAATCACGAGACCACTAAAATCAGAGACAGTGTCATCAATTAACTCAGTATAGGTTGGATATGCTAAAACAGCATTGAAGCCCGAAAGAGAGGCTTTAGGAAGAAAAAAGACATCAAAATCTTTTGAATAATTGAATCCATCAGAAATACGAAACGAAAAATCATTTTGAACGTTTTTGAATTTATATGTGAATTTTGTATCGTCAATTTTTATAGGGAATAATCTTTGACTATTTTTAAAAAGATATATTTCTTTAGGGGGCTCGCCAACAGTTTCAATAATAATATTTAAATCTTCATTTTCTAAAACACTCAATTTATTATTGTTATTAACAACAAAGCTGTAGGCCCTATCTGTCGCAAACGAGTCATTATAGTTAATCACCCTGTTTATTGGTTTAATTAAAAAATCAGGCCTTACAAACCCAATAAGAGAAAATAAGCCAAATAAAAAAACAAAAGCAAAAATGAAGTTTTTATTTCTTTTAAAAGAAATAGTTTCTGAAAGAGAAAAGACACTCAAATCTTTAGCTCTTTGTTGAATTGAGGCGGATAACAACAACAGCTTAGAATTTTCTTTTTCTTGATTTGAAAGTTGAAGAGTGTTTAAAAGTTTATCTCCAATTTCATTTAACTCCCCGCCAATAATTTTCGCAGCAGAAATATGATCTAAACGTCTAAATAATCCCAAATAACGAAAAAAAGGATTCACAAATAAAGAGACAAAAACAACAAAGAGAATTAATAGACCCCCACAAAGCAACCCCAACCTAACATTTGTAGGAAAGAAAAAAAGAAATTCTAATCCCCCCACAAAACCCAATAAAACGATAGCATAACAAAAAAATAACAAACCACCCTTAACAGCCTGAATGGCGTGATACTTTTTAATAAATTTATTAAGTTGAAAGATTAAATTATCAAAAGAGTTCATGCTAATACTATAGGAAATTAAAATTACATCAAAATCTTCTATTTGAGTTAAAACCAATCACAATAAATCTTAAAACAACCTAAACAGATAAAGAATTAAGCATATAATCGTAATTTTGTTAAAAACCCAAAATGAAATGAACGTTCGAATAACTAAACAGTTTAATTTTGAGGCAGCTCACGCTCTTGATGGATATGAAGGAAAATGCAAAGATATTCACGGACACAGTTATCACCTAAAAGTTACTTTTTTAGGAAAACCAAAAAACGACAATGAACTTAGCGACTGTGGAATGGTTGTAGACTTTGGCGAAGTAAAAAAAGTAGTAAAGACCTATATCCTACCTATATTTGACCATCGTCTTATTTTGCGAAAAGATACACGGTTTCAAGAAATTGCCCCTATAAATGAACGCATTCGTTTGGTTGATTACCAACCCACATGTGAAAACATGTTAATAGAAATAGTACAGATATTACAAACCAACAAACCTAAAGGAACCAAATTGGTTAAAGCTTTTTTAAGAGAAACAGCAAATAGTTATGCAGAGTGGTTAGCAGAAGATAACTCATAATAAAATGGAAGAAAAAAAACAAAAAGCAAGTTTATGGTTTAGAAAACTTAGAGATGAATTTTGTCAAGCATTTGAAAATTTAGACGGAGGAAGCTTTAAACGAAAAAACTGGAAACACAAAGGAAGTGGCGGAGGAGAAATGAGCATTATGAAGGGTGATGTTTTTGAAAAAGTAGGGGTAAATATTTCAACGGTTTCAGGGCAATTCACAGAAGAATATCGTTCAAAAATTAAAGGCACAGAAAGTTCACCTAATTATTGGGCATCAGGAATTAGTTTAGTTGCTCACATGAAATCTCCCAAGATACCCGCATTCCATTTTAATACACGGTTTTTAGTTACTGGAGAATCTTGGTTTGGTGGCGGTGCAGATATGACACCAACATTTGTAAATAAAAAAGACACAAAACTTTTTCATAGTAAAATGGAAGAAGCGTGTGCTCCTTATAATGAATCTTATTACCCGGATTTTAAAAAAAGATGCGATGAATATTTTTATTTACCCCACCGAAACGAACCAAGAGGAGAAGGGGGTATTTTTTTTGATTATCTTAACACAGGTGATTGGGAAAAAGACTTCTCTTTTTTAAAATCTGTGGGCCAAAAAACTCTAGAAGCCATTACTGAAATAGTAAAACAACACAAAGGATTAAACTGGACAAAGGAAGAAAAAGAGCAACAACTTATTAAAAGAGGAAGATATGTTGAGTTTAATTTATTATGGGACAGAGGAACCCTTTTTGGAATTAAAACAGGGGGCTCAACAGAGGCTATACTAATGTCTATGCCGCCAACAGTTAAATGGGCTTAATGAATGATTTAGAAAACATAAAAAATGCTCTTTCAGTTATTCCTGACCCAGAAATTCCGGTGTTAACAATTAAGGAATTGGGCGTTTTAAGGCAAGTCAAAAAAGAGGCGGACACAATAATAATCACCATTACTCCAACATATTCTGGTTGCCCAGCAATGGATCGTTTTCAAACGGATATAAAAAAAGAAATGGCAACACTAAATGTAAAAAAGTATAAAATCATTACCCAATATGACCCCGCGTGGACAACGGATTGGTTAAGCTTAGCAGCAAAGAAAAAGTTAAAAAAATACGGAATTGCCCCACCAGAACACAAAACAACAGACAAAAACGCAATTCTTGGAGCGCCAAAAAAAGTAACTTGCCCTAGGTGTGACTCTAAAGAAACAAATCTTGTTAGTCCTTTTAGCTCAACAGCATGTAAGGCCATGTACGCTTGTAAAGAGTGTTACGAGCCTTTTGAGTATTTTAAATGTTTATAGTTTAAAAATTTTAAAAACAGAATCTCCAACTTTTACAAAATAAAGGTTAGGCGACAAATGTTTAAGGCTAATTTGGTTATCATTTTCACTTATTAAACCAGAATAGACAACATTACCAACTAGATTAGTTATTATTACCTGTTTATTTGAAGAAGTCGGGTTTTTAATTGTAAATAAATCAGAAACGGGATTCGGAAAACAAGTAATTTTAACCCTATCTTCAGGAACTGAAGTAATTAACCCTGATAAATTATATCTAGAAAAAAATTTCCATACCTCTATGCTTGCATTTATGTCTTGGTTTCCCCAAACCCCAGGCCAGTCGTGCCCACCACCAATAACTTTAAAGTGTTCAACACTTACTCCGTTATCCCCTCCATCATATACCATATGCTCAACAGTACTCCCATCTGTAAGGTTGATATTAGGAACAGCGATAGTTGTTGGCATAGAATTGCAATTATTTTGTCCAACCCAATATTGCAAAATATCATTTATTGACATCGACCAAAGAGGAGAACCATTATAAGGAACCGTAGCATCTGCTGTACCATGAATTTGCATTATAGGTGTAGGATGAAGAGGATTACAAACATTTAATGTTTGAGGCGTCATTGCCCCTGTAACTGAAGCAACAGCAGCAAATTTATCGCTAAGTGTACACGCAAGATGGAAGCTCATATACCCACCATTAGACATTCCTGTACTATAAACCCTGTCGGCATTTATATTGTAATTTGAAGAAATAGAATCTAATAAAGCAGCAGTAAAGCCAACATCATCAACAGTACTTCCAACTGTCCACCCGCCAACGTTCCAGTGCGCGGACCCATTATTATCAAGTGTTCCTTGAGGGTGAACAACAATAAACCCTGCAGTGTCGGCAATAGATTTAAAGTTAGTGTAAGAAAAATTAGTATTTGAATTGCTTGTGTAGCCATGAAAACAAAAAACCAAAGGAACAGGATTAGCTGAATTGTAAGATGCGGGAACATAAAGAATATAACTTCTTGAAATATTGTCGTGTGTTATGTTGCCGTTTATTGTTTGTTGGCCACTTATTAAAAGAGGAGCGAAGACTAAAAAAAGTAAAAAATTTTTCATTTATGCGCTTGTTAGTTTCTTATAAAGTTACAAAACAAAAAGAAATTGAACTAAAAACGCAATCTAATCATGTGTTGTCAACTTTTTAATCATCCCTTGAAAAATAAAACTATGAAAGGGTAAAACTGAAAACCAATACAATCTACCCAAAAGGCCAAGAGGTCTAAAAGTAGCTTTTTGATAAAGTTTGCCGTTTTTTATTTTAAATTCTAACCAAGCCTCTCCAGGAAGTTTCATCTCAGCAAATAAAAGAAGGCGCCCCTCTTCTTTGTTTGCATAAAGAACTCTCCAGAAGTCCAAAGCGTCTCCTGGATTAATTGAGTTATTGTTTGTTCTTCCTCTTCTAATTCCAACGCCACCAGAAAGCTTGTCTAAAAATCCTCTTATTGTCCATAGCCAGTTTCCGTAATACCAGCCATTTTCACCACCAATCGACCAAATTTTTTCAATACAGAGCGTTTTATTACTATATTTTTTTTCTCTAGAATCAATAA
>CEUK01018448.1_pt1 | contig 21455 bp, 17 predicted proteins | sample 356451 | NCBI WGS metagenome assembly CEUK01 (sample SAMEA2622843, study PRJEB7988) | marine metagenome | isolation source: saline water (ENVO:00002010), including
TGAAGGTATCACTAAAGAAATCATGCAGATTGCCCTTAAACAGGCAAAAGAAGCCCGTTTACACATTCTTGGCGTAATGGACTCTGCTCTGGGCGGCCACCGCGAAGAAATGAGCGAATTTGCACCGCGCATTTACACGCTGAAGATTGATCAGGACAAGATCCGTGATGTTATCGGTAAAGGCGGCGCGATGATTCGTTCAATCACTGAAGAATCTGACACTAACATCGAAATCGAAGATGATGGTACAGTGAAGATCTTCGCAACCGAGCGTGCTAAAGCGGAAATCGCCATTGCTAAGATTGAACAGGTGACTGCTGAAATCGAAGTAGGTAAGACCTACAACGGTAAAGTAACCCGTATCGTAGACTTTGGTGCTTTCGTTGAAGTACTGCCAGGCAAAGAAGGTCTGGTTCACATTTCACAAATCGCTCACGAGCGTGTGAACAAAGTGACTGACTACCTGTCTGAAGGTCAGATGGTTGACGTAAAAGTAATGGAAATCGACCGTCAGAACCGTGTACGTTTAAGCATTAAAGAGTTGTTAGAAAAGCCAGCAAAGCCTGAGTCTTCTGACGACGCTTAATCTCAAAGCGATATTCGTATGTATAAAGGGGCTATAAGCCCCTTTTTTCATGCATGAACAGGCCTTAAGGAAAAGTAACATGGATAAATCCGTACAAACTGAAATCGAAGCAGCCGTATTCCGCCGCTTAATCACTCACCTGGATGAACATAAAGACGTGCAGAATATCGAACTGATGATTCTGGCTGACTTTTGTCGTAACTGCCTAGCTAAATGGTACAGCAAAGCCGCCGCAGAACGCGGCGAAGAGGTGGATTATGATGAAGCCAGACGCGTAGTTTATAAAATGCCGTACAGCGAGTGGAAGGAAAAACATCAGCTGCCCGCCACAGAAGAGCAACTGGCAGCTTTTAATGCCAAGCAGGAAGCCAAAAAGGCTTAACCGCGGTTTTCTTCCTCCGGCAGACTATAAGTGTGGGGGAGCAGTTCACTGACGGTGGTTTCGGTGCATTCGCCACTAGCGGTAAGCATAAACACCGGTGTGTCTGCACTGGCAAACTCGGCGATTTTCTGGCGACAGCCACCGCAGGGATAGCAATAATCATCATTGGGACTGGCTACCAGAATTTGTTTAATCTGTGTGGCGCCAGCGGTGATCATAGTACCGATAGCCGAGGCTTCGGCGCACTGTCCTTGTGGGAACGCGGCGTTTTCAACGTTGCAGCCGTAATATACATTGCCGTCCTCGGCGACGATAGCCGCGCCAACCCGAAACTTAGAGTAGGGAGCGTAGGCGTTTTTCTGAGCCTTTAGTGCGGCATCTTTTAACTGTTGTAACAATTTACTGCTTCCTTAACTGTCGTTATTTTTATCTACTATCCGGTGAGAACTGATATAGTCTCACTCATCAATACGTGTTAGCGTCTGACTTCTGTTATAGTTGTATCAAACGCGGCGAATAGGAAAGAATTATATTTACCATGCTTAGTCGATTGAGTCTTATCTTTTTTGTTTTAGTGGTTACCGGTTGCGCACAAACTGCACCAAAACAACAGCAAACCGAAATGGGGAACCTGTTAGTGCCGGAACCTGCTCCCCTGAGTATTCGTTCGCAGGTGGCTATCGCCCGATTCGGCCAAATCCTCTCCAATGCCGAGCTAACCGACGAAGATAAAGCCCAGTTACATTTCCAGCGTGGCATGTTATACGACAGCGTAGGTCTGGGTGGACTGGCGCAATTTGATTATAACCGGGCAATTAACTTTAAACCGAATATGGCTGAAGCGTACAACTCACTCGGTGTACACATGGTACAGCAGGAAGAGTTTAGTCGTGCCTATGAAGCCTTTGATTCAACCCTGGATATCGACCCGGGCTATGACTTCGCCTTTTTAAACCGTGGTATTGCTTTATATTACGGCGGCCGGGCCGATTTAGCTGTGTCTGATTTAGCGACCTTTGCTAACAAAGCGCCTGAGGATCCCTTCCGGGTGTTATGGGCCTATTTTGCAGAGTCAGAGTACGCGCCGCAAACAGCTCAGCAACAACTTAGTCAGCGCCGGGAAAACCTGCCCGACAGCCATTGGGCTACCGGTCTGGTAGATTTGTTTTTGGGTCAGCAAACCGAAAAACAATTGCTCGACTCCCTGTTAAACGGTATTACCAGTGAGAAAGAACTGACCGACAGGTTGTGTGAAGCTTACTTTTATCTGGGTAAGTATCACGAGGAAAACAACCAGCCTGGCGTGGCTTCCAATTATTTTAAGTTTGCCCTCAGCACCAATGTGTACGAGTATGTTGAACACCGTTATGCCCGCTTGGAGCTGCAACGCTTAAGGCAAAACACGGTTACCGACTAAGTCATGATGTTCTTCAGAGCAACCTGTCTGGCGGTGTTTACTTCATTAACCATCGCCGCAGACAGCGGTCATTTGCCCTCCCAATTGCTCAATAACGCCGAGCAGGCCGATAAGCCTGCACCGCTGTTATGGGTAGCTGTGCAGCAAAATAGTCTGGCAGCTAAGCAGCGCCTGCTGGAGTTTGCTAAGGCGAACCGCAATCAGTACTGGCTGGAAATGCTCATTAAGTCCGGTTATTCCCCGGCAGCACTGACACTGTCCAGGATAGAGGACAATCCGAGGATCACTAAGCGACTGGTGCGTCTGGCGGCGCGCGGCGGGGTGGCCGAAGCACAATACGAATATGCCCTCACACGGGATGATTTTGCTCATCGTGAAACCTGGTTAAAAGCAGCCGCTGAGCAAGATTATTTCGTGGCGCAAACAGCCCTTGCTGACTGGTATCTGCTACACGAACAACAAAGTGAAGCCGAGCCCTGGCTGCAAAAAACCGCTAGCCGGGACAGTCAGAGCGCATTTCAGCTGGCTTATATTCGCTGGCAGCAGGGCCGCGAAGACGAAGGATACGAATTATTTAAGCAAGCGGCAGAGCAACAGCACGAACAGGCCATGAATGTGTTAGCCGTGCTGCAACAGTACCAGCCTGAGTCAATCGCTGGTTTGTCGGCTAAGCCCGCCAGCGGTAATTCACCGCAATGCCGGCAGCAAATCCAGCCCTTCGCTACCGGTCTGGCGGAGATGGTGCAGGCGAATCGTATTTACCAGCAGTTTTTAGCTGATAAACGGCTTAAATCTTTACCCTTGTGCGTTAACAAGCCCATCTGGCTGGCCCGCGAGTCACTGAAATGTGATGCAAACTGGCAGGGCCAGGGACGCCTCGGTTGTAACATTGAAGCGTTTGAGCCAGTAGTCAGGCAGCGCGGCTTTACCCATGCTGTGGTACTCGCTAAATCGGGCAAGGCGAATGTTAATAATGGCGTGATGTATCTCGATGTTGGCGATACCTACAGCGTATTTGTTCACGAACTGGCGCACTTCGTCGGGTTTGTCGATGAGTATCCGTTAACCCGCAGTTTTGCTAAAGAGTACTGCGCCCGCCAATCCGCGCCTAATCTGGTGTTTTTGGGCGCGCTGACTTATGCGCCGCTGAGTAACATTGAATACTGGCAGTCTATCGAGTTCCCGGTCACCCTTTATCCGTCGCGTACCTGTAATAACATTGGCGTAGCGAGCTTTAAACCCAGCGATCGGATCACCTTTATGGAAAATCACGACGCTAAATATATTCCGCCTATCTACCTATCTATTTGGAGTTCGTTACTGAACAACCCCAGGGCACAGCGTCCTATCGCCATGAATCTGTTTCAGTATTATGAGCAGGCAGGCAATACTCAGAAAGCGGCATACTGGCTGGATGTATTCCGCCAGCAGCGGACCGGTTTAACAACCGACCCGGCGGCAGATGCTACGACAGAAAATATCAGTGCCGACTGAGCACATCTGAGCGGTATTCGTTGACCCACATCGCAGTGGCACCGCAGATTGCCACCGGCATCACCAGAAAATTCACAATCGGTATCATCGCCATTACGTTTACGGCAATGCCAAACGAGTAGCTGAGGCCCTTACGATCGCCCAGCCGTTGGCGCATTTCGCCAAACGGCACTTTGTGGTTATCAAAAGGGTAGTCGCAATACTGGATGGCCATCATCCAGGCGCCGAATAAAAACCACAATATCTGGCCAATTACCGGCAGAAAGAAAAATAACAGCAAAAAGCCGATGGCGCGGGGCAGGTAATACACCAGTTTGGTGATCTCCCGGCCCAGCGTACGGGGAATATCTTTAATGATTGCCATTACGCCGTCATCGCCGAGTGACTGTCCGGTAAGATGCCGTTCCACTTTTTCGGCCAGCAAGCCGTTAAAAGGGGCGGCTATCCAGTTGGCCAGGGTACCAAACATCAGGGCAAAGCTGAGTAAAATACTGATCACCGCCAACGGCCAGAGTAAAAAAGTGATGGACGCCTTCAGCCAGCCCAGCCAGTCAGGAATAAACCCGATGAGGTAGTCCACACCGGCCTGAATTTCGCCGAGCAGAAAATAAAAGGCCACTGAAAATAACACCAGATTGATCATCAAAGGAATAAACACAAAGCGCTTTAAGCCTTTTGTGGTAATTAAATCAAACCCTTGCCCGAAATAACCGATACCGCTGCGTTGTGCCATTAAAACTCCTGCTGTCTGGTGAAAAGAACATGCCCTTATCTGCAGAGGGGGCGATAAAAAATTGCATATTTTCAAACACCCACAGTATAAAACCCTGGGATCTCACTGTGAATTCATAATTGTTACAGTTCATGAACTTTGTTACATTCAATTTATAATAACAACCACAACAACGCGTGCGCATATTGAGAATTACCGGTTCAACGCTATCGACAGGATCAGCGGGTATCGCTATCAATAACGCTCTTTTAACAGAGTGGTGGTGTTGTGCGTCTTAAGAAAATCCGCCTGGCCGGTTTTAAATCTTTCGTTGATCCCACCACGATCCCCTTTCCCGGCGATATGACAGCCATTGTAGGCCCGAATGGTTGTGGTAAGTCTAACGTAATTGATGCGGTTCGCTGGGTGCTGGGGGAAAGCTCCGCCAAAAACCTGCGTGGTGATGCCATGACCGACGTAATATTTAATGGTTCGTCGGCCCGTAAGCCCGTAGGACAGTGCAGTGTTGAGCTGGTGTTTGATAACTCCAGTGGCCGGATCGCCGGTGAATATGCCAAATACAACGAATTGTCGATTAAGCGCGTTGTTACCCGTGACGCCATCTCCACTTATTTTTTAAATGGCAGTAAATGCCGTCGCCGTGATGTTACAGACCTGTTTTTAGGGACGGGATTGGGCCCGCGCAGTTACGCCATTATCGAGCAGGGCATGATATCCCGGCTAATCGAGTCCAAGCCCCAGGAGTTGCGGGTGTTCATCGAAGAAGCGGCTGGTATCTCTAAGTATAAGGAGCGTAGGCGGGAAACGGAAAACCGTATTCGCCATACCCAGGACAACCTCGAACGTCTGGAAGATGTGCGCGGAGAACTGGGCAGGCAGCTTGAAAAGTTACAGCGTCAGGCAGCAGCAGCCAAGCGTTATACTACGCTTAAAGCGCAGGAACGTACGTTAAAGAGTGAACTGGCCGCTATTCGCTGGCTCAAACATGATGACCATTTGCAAAAACTGCAACAAACGCAGCAGCAACTGGATACCGATATTGAAGCGCTCAGAGCGAGGCAACGGGGCGATGAGGCCGGTATCGAGAAATACCGTGACACGCAGCAAACCTGTAAGCAAAAGCTTGATTACCTGCAGCAGAATTTATTTACGGTGAGTGCTACGATTTCCCGGCTGGAGCAGTCAGCGCTGCATAATCAGCAACGTCTGAAGCAAATTGATAGCGAACTAAGCGACATCCAGACCCAGCAAGAGGCCCTGAATGAAGAACAAGAATTACTGACTGTACAGGCTGAAGAACACGCGGAACTGGTTGTGGAATTAGAGCCCGCTTACGAGATTCAGCAAGCTGCCTGTGAGCAGTTAGAGGTTACGCGTGACCAGGCTGAGGCCGCATTACACCAGCATCAGCGCGATTTTCAGCAAACCGACCAGCAGTACCATCAGCTTAAGCAGCAAGTGCATTCTCACCACAGTAAAGTGCAGTCGTTGTTGCAGATGCAGATGCGTACACAGCAACGAATTGGTGAGCTGGAACGCGAAATACAGGAATTTTCCCAGGCCGACCATCAGCAGGCCATCGACGATTTGCAGCTAGAATTGGAAATGCTGGCAGAGCAGATCCTTGAGCAGCAGGATAAGGTTCAAAGCGCCAGGCAGACCCTGGAGCAATCCCAGCGCCACTACGAACAGGCGCGGCAACACACTCAGTCAATGCGTGCTGAGTTACAGCAAAATCAATCCCGGCTCGTAGCGCTTGAAACCCTGCAACAAGCCGCCAGTCCCACCGGGCCTCAACCTGAAGGCGTGATGCCGCTGTGGCAGCAGTTAACGCCAAAGCCAGGCGCTGCGGCCATTATTGAACATGTGCTCAGTGAGCTTGGTGATGCGCAACTGGCGAGTGGCGAGAGCCTCGCAACACTAACCGAAAATCAGGCCAATTTAAGCGCAGGCCTTAAGTATTTTAGCCAGGCAGCTTTAACTCGGGATAAGCAGTCCGGTAGTGTAGCGGCCTTATTGGAAGATGAATGGGTTCCTCATCAGTTTAATCAGATACTGGTGGCTGAAGATGCCGAAAATGCTCTGGCGATGCGCCAAGAGGCTGGTGAAAATCAGCTAATCGTTACCCATGATGGCCAGTGGTTTGGCCCCGATTGGTTTCGGTATGGTGAGCAGGATACCGAGCAGGGCGTGTTACAGCGTGCCGAACAAATCGAGGAACTCAATGATACTATCGCCGCTCAGGAAGCAAAGCTTGCTACGCTTGAGGAACAGGAGAGCGAAGCGCAGAACAACATAGAACAGGCGCGGGAGCGGGTGAGTTCCAGTGAGGGCGGATTGAATGAACGCAATAATCAGCGCCAGCAACTGACTCAGCGTTTAAGCTGGTTGAGCGAACAACAACGCCAGGAAGCACAGAAACGCGAACGCCTGGACGATGAGCTGAATCGCCAACAAGAGCAGCTTGAAGAAGAGGCTACCGAACTGGCTATGCTCAATGAAGGGCTGGAAAACTATGAAATGGAGCTGGCAGAACAGGCGGAGCGCCAGGCGCGGCTGCAGGATCAGCAACAGTCGCTCCAGCAGCAGCTTAGCAGTCAGCGTAGCCAGTATGAGCAAAATACCCGTGAACTGCATCAGATGGCCCTCAAACTGCAGGAGAGCCGTAATAAGCAGCAATCGTTAAATTCACAGCAGCAGCGGATTAGTCAGCAACTTACCAGTCTCGTGCAGCGCGCCGCCCAGTTGGAGCAAGAGCAACAATCGCTCAATCAACCACAAACCGAACAAGCTGCGCAACTGCAGGATTTGCTGGCCGAAAAAGCGGCGCTTGAAGAGCAGCGCTACAGTTTACAGCAGGATCTGGAACATGCCCAAGAGTTGCTCAATCAGGCAATGCAAGGGCAGCAGGCAATTGTTGGTGATATTGCCAAACGGCAGGAGCAGCTCGACAGCCTGAAAATCGAGGCGGAAGGTTACCGCGTGCGGGGCACGGCCATTCTGGAACAACTCAGCGAAATTGGGGTCACACTTAAAGCGGTACTGGAAACCCTGCCGGCCGAAACCAGCGAGACCAACTGGCAGAGGGATCTTGAACAGACTACCGCGGCCATTAGCCGGCTTGGTGCTGTTAACCTGGCGGCAGTGGAAGAATACGACGTTCAGGCAGAACGCAAAGCGCACCTGGACACGCAATTTGACGACCTTAATGACGCCCTTGAAACATTACAAAACGCTATACGTAAAATTGATCGTGAAACCCGCTCCCGCTTCAGCCAGACGTTTGAGCAGGTGAATGAAGATCTCAAAATGCTCTTTCCCAAGGTATTTGGCGGGGGCTCGGCTTATCTTGCCTTAACCGATGATGATTTACTGGAAACCGGTGTGACCATAATGGCCCGTCCGCCCGGCAAGAAAAATAGTACAATTCATCTGCTTAGCGGTGGAGAAAAAGCCTTAACCGCATTATCATTGGTGTTTGCAATTTTCAGGCTTAATCCGGCGCCATTTTGCCTGTTGGATGAAGTGGATGCGCCACTGGATGATGCTAACGTCGGACGCTTCTGTAACCTGGTTTCTGAAATGTCGAAATCGGTACAGTTTATATACATATCACATAATAAAATTGCGATGGAGATGGCGAGTCACCTGACAGGTGTCACCATGGCTGAACCGGGCGTATCACGCATGGTAGCCGTGGATGTCGATGAGGCCGTCTCCATGGTAGACGCATAAATTTAAAGGCGAAAGAAGTCGATGGAAGAAGAATTACGTTTGTCATTGTTGCTACTGGGTGGGTTCTTTATCCTTGGTGTGCTGGCACATGGCTTATGGAATATCCGCAAAAACAGTCAGGCCAAAAAGCCCCAGCGGCGTAGTGAGCCGGAGGGCTGGCAGGATGAAAAGCGTGACGACGAGCAAAGCAACCTGAAATCTGCTGCCGAGTTTGATGAGTATGGCATTGGCGAAGTGCGGGTGGTTCGTCATTCGACAACCGACGCTGATGAGTCAGAGTACGATGCCGTCAACGTGAAAGACGAAACCTCTGGCGAAACTGAAGAGGACGACACCGTTGAGTCTTCCGCTTCGGCTGATAATGACGACACTGATACCACTGAAAGTGAGCCCGCTAACAAGCCTGCCGAGACACCTAAAGAACAGCTTTATGCTTCGGTAGTGACCAATCCGAAACCACAGTATCAGCACGATAACGTTGTCGAGCTACCGGATTCAGTGCCGGCACCGCCGTCATTCTTGTTAAAGGAAGAGCAAAGTGCTCAGCCTGAGGCAAAACCAGAGTCTGCACCGCGTGAAGAGCAAGACAACTTTTCTCTGGATACCCAACCCGCGCCGCCAGAATCCAAAACCGCGGCAACCGAAGAGCAAACTGAAAAAGCGCCGGAAGCAGCGCCTGCGTCACCTAAAAAGCGCAGCCGCCCGGCCAGCCGCAAGCGCCAGGAACCGCGTTTTGGTGATGAAGATCAGATGCAAATTGATTTTGATGATTCGGTTAAGGCTGCCGAGGCCCAAGCTGCTCAGCCTGCCGCGCAGGTAGAGCCGGAAGTGCTGATCCTCAACGTACGGGCCCCGGAGGATGCACCCATCAGTGGCGCGGCATTACTCCCGATGCTGTTAACCCTGGGCTTTAAGTTTGGTGATCAGGACATTTTCCATCGCCATGTTAATTCCAATGGCAAAGGCCCGGTGCTGTTTAGCTTAGCGAACATGTTCAAACCGGGTAATTTTGATATTGATAACCTGGAAACTTTCACAACACGCGGCGTTTCACTGTTTATGCTACTGCCAATAGAAGGCGACCCGCATCAGGTATTTAATATGATGCATAATGCCGCCCGTAAGATTGCTGATGAGTTTAATGCTCAGGTGCTCGACGGTCGCCGCAGCGTGTTATCCAAACAGGGCTTACAGCAGTACGTTGAAAAGATCCGCGACTTTGAACGCAAGCGTATGATTGCCCGTCACTAAGTTTACTATCCTGAATTCGTTGTACTACTGTTAGAAGGCAGCAGTACAACATCAAATGAGCAATTCCCATGAGTGATCAAACTGTCATCGCGCAACTCAAAGCATTGCGCGAGAAAATTAATGACTATAACTATCAGTACTACGTACTGGATGATCCCAGTGTGCCCGACAGCGAATACGACCGTCAGATGCAAGCACTACAGGCACTGGAAGCCGAACACCCGGAGCTTATTACCCCGGATTCACCCAGTCAGAAGGTAGGCGGAGAACCGCTGGGGGCCTTTGAACAGGTAACCCACGAAGTGCCAATGTTGTCGCTGGATAACGCTTTTGAAGAAGCCGATCTGAAAGCTTTTGAAAAACGCCTGCTCGACCGCCTTAAAGCCGATAATAAGCTGGCCTTTAGCTGTGAGCCAAAACTCGACGGACTGGCCGTGTCGATTTTATACGAGAATGGCGTGCTGGTACGTGCTGCTACCCGCGGAGATGGCCAGGTAGGTGAAAATATCACCGCCAATGTTAGGACTATCGCCAACGTGCCACTGAAATTACGCGGCGCTGACTTACCCGAAAGAATTGAAGTGCGCGGTGAAGTGTTTATGCCTCGCGATGGGTTTGAAAAACTCAACGAAAACCAGCGTAATGCCGGGCTTAAGGTGTTTGCTAACCCACGTAACGCGGCTGCCGGCAGCTTACGTCAACTGGACTCCCGGATTACCGCTAAACGCCCGTTAATGTTTTATGCATATTCGCTGGGTGTTGTGGCACCGGACGATTTCACCTTACCGGACAGTCACCATGAGCGTCTTAGGCAGCTAGCAGAGTGGGGGATCCCCTTATGCCCGGATATCGGCATTACGGAAGGATCCAGCGGTTGTTTAGCGTACTATGAGCAAATCCTGTCGCGCCGTGATGGCCTTGCTTACGATATCGATGGCGTAGTGTTTAAGGTGGATGCTATCGCCCTGCAACAACAACTGGGATTCGTTGCCCGGGCACCTCGCTGGGCTATTGCACAGAAGTTTCCGGCGCAGGAAGAGATGACCCGCTTGCTCGACGTAGAGTTTCAGGTTGGACGCACAGGTGCGATCACGCCGGTTGCCCGCCTTGAACCGGTATTTGTTGGCGGCGTAACGGTATCAAACGCTACCTTACACAATCAGGATGAAGTAGAGCGATTGGGTGTATGTATCGGCGATACCGTGATTATTCGCCGGGCGGGGGATGTTATTCCGCAGGTTGTTTCAGTGGTTGCTGATAAGCGACCGGATGACGCCCGGAAAATTCAGTTTCCGGCTCAGTGCCCGGTGTGTGACTCCCAGGTAGAAAAACTGGCCGATGAAGCCGTGGCTCGCTGTACCGGAGGGTTAATTTGCCCGGCCCAACGCAAGCAGGCATTAAAGCATTTTGCATCACGCAAAGCGCTGGATATAGACGGGCTGGGTGACAAACTGATAGAGCAATTGGTAGACGCCGGGCTACTAAAAACACCAGTGGATATTTTTAACCTGACGTTCCCCGCGTTGATTCAACTGGAGCGGATGGGTGATAAGTCGGCGGCCAATTTGTTGCAGGCAATTCACAATGCCAAGCAGACCACATTACCTAAATTTCTGTACGCTTTGGGGATCCGTGAAGTAGGCGAAACCACTGCGGCTAATCTGGCACTGCATTTTCAAACCTTAGAAGCGATCCAAAACGCGAGCCTGGATGATTTACAGGCAGTGCAGGACGTGGGGGTTGTGGTCGCTGAGCATGTGTTTAACTTCTTTAATGAGTCGCACAATACGGAGGTGCTAGAGGGTTTACTTAGTGCAGGCTTAAACTGGCCGGAGATTGAAGCGCCTGACGAGGCGGATCTGGTGCTCGACGGCAAAACCTGCGTGGTTACCGGCACGCTGAGCCAAATGTCCCGGAATGATGTAAAGGCATTACTGCAGCAGGCGGGCGCCAAGGTGGCAGGCAGTGTATCTGCAAAAACCGACTTTCTGGTGGCCGGCGAAAAAGCCGGATCCAAACTGGCCAAAGCCCAGGAGCTGGGTGTGGAAGTGTGGGATGAAGAACGTTTAATGGCGTTTCTGACGGATAACGGTCTGGTATAAATAACATGCCGGACGACGTCCGGCCGTCCTGTCTGTAAGAGAACTTCCTTCTTCGATTATGGACAGGCACTCAATTATTTAATAATTCAGCTTCTTGGTTTGATGCATAAATTAATTTTCATTGCATCAAAGAACTGACCTGGGAGCTTTTTATTTTTCAAATTGCGTAATTGAAGTGATTGGTCTTAGTAAAACGAACAAGGCTGTTAAATAGCCGGCAATCACACTTCGCTCAGTGTTAGGTGATATGGGGTGAAGAATTATGACTAATACTGTCGTTGCCTTGTGAGTATAGGCATGCTTTACCCGAACCCCGTTTGTTTTTGGCGTTGATTGTGCAGTTTTTCAATGCTTACCGATGATTTAAAAGCTGTTTCAATACCGGTTACCATCTTTTTCCAGTCACAATAAGTTAATCCAACCCGGCTCAGGATAGGTGATAATGAATAATCGATATTGCCAGATTTGTTGGGATGTAAATAGCGGCCTGAATATTCAACCAGTATAAAATACTCTCCTAGTTGAAACGGTAAGCCGTCAGGCATGTTGTTACGCGGATTGCCTGCAAAGGGAAGTAATGAATTTGGCTGTTTGTTCGATTTAGCCGCACTAATACGTTTTTGAATGCTGGTGTGGTTTGATTCTTCTGGGGTATCAGCCAAACAGGCACGTACTGGATTTAAGTCAACATACGCCATGCAGGCGGCTAACGATGCTTCATCCAGGAGCGCCTGTGACTTAAACCGCCCCTCCCAGAAATGACCTGTACAATCATCCTCTTTATTGGCTCGTCGGGCGATGTATTCATTAAGCAACCGCATAAACCAGCTGATATCGTACAGTCGTTTACGGTAAATTTCAGCCAGGCTATGTACCGTTTCAATTTCTGCATTGGACAACGTAGTCGATTCAGCGTCGTCAATGTAGCGTTGAGACAACAACATGCCTTTATAAAGCCGATGCCACCGCCTGATGATATCTTTAACACTTAACGAATCGGCTTTTTGTTTATTAATGCGTAAGACCAAATGGGTGTGGTTGCTCATTACTGCATAGGCGCACACATCAACACAGAACACCTCTGCCAAAAACAGTAGTCGGTCTTCTACCCATTGCCGGCGATGCTCGTAGCTTTTGCCTGTCTGATTATCTTCACCACATAAATACGCCCGTCGAACACAGCGGGAAACACAGTGATAGTAAGGGGTATCAGAAAGGTTGATAAGGCTTTTACGTGGTCTGGGCACAAAGCTTCACTAAAATTAGAAAAATAGTGTAGTCATTGTGCCAGCACAAAGACAAAATCCAACTGGACTTGAGTCTAGCGAGTGACTGTCCTTGTTATTCTGCTCTATATTACATAGTTGTAATACAAAGTGATGCAGATAAGAAACATTACTAAAGCTGATGGTAAAGATAGCATAAAGGGCTGTGACTCTTTGACTTCTTCCATATGGTTCTCGACAACATAGCTGTACGCTGCGTGAATCAGCACCAGACCAATCAGAACAATCCCGAAAATAGTAAAGTTGAATACGACGAAAGGCGGGTTATCTATAAAACCTATTATTGTGAACAGCAGTAAGGGAAGAATAAAAAAATAAAAAGCAATTCTTTTCGATTTTACTATCAAGTATTTCATTTTCATTTCCTTATGAACACTAGTATTTATTAAATAGTCCATATTTTACTTTAACAAGATTAGCATTGCATTTTTAATACAAGAGTCACTGCGTGACTTCTGCATCAATCAATAGCGGCTATCAGTCATCTTAACAACAGCATAGAAAGTGACTTACTTTTAACTCGCTCATTGAAGATGAGAGCTAGCGGTAAATGTCCGAGCCTGATGTAGATTGAGTCAGCTTTTCACTGCTGGTTTTGCTGTGCTTGGCGGCGTTTTTCTTTTCTCAACTGCCAGGCTTTGCGAACCGAGAAGCGCCATAGCCAGTTCAGCGTATAGTAGCCGGTTAAACCAAATACCACCGAACAGATCCCACAGCCAAGTAAGAAAGACGGTCCGATGGTCGACAACGAGTTGACAACCCAGTCCCAGGTGGGCTCAAAGTGAAAGGCCTCAGACTTGGTCCCAAGGACAGTAGAGCCTACTAAATAGGCGCCGTAGAATATGGGAGGCATGGTAAAGGGATTAGTGATCCAGACGGTTGCTACAGACAATGGTAGATTCACCCGGCAGGGAATTGCGGTGGCCGCCGATAACCACATTTGAAAAGGCACCGGCCAAAACGCAAAGAACAATCCGATACCGAAAGCACCGGAAGCGGATTTCCGGTTCAGATGCCATAAATTGGGCTCATGAAGAATGCTGCCAAAGATTTTTAAGGCCCGATTTTCCTTTATCGAATGCGGATCAGGCAAATAGCGTTTTATAAACTTCTTCGGCATAAATCTAACAATCTTTTCTCAAACAGAGTCACTGGTGAATACAAGCATGCTAACAACTGCGGCGACAGCATTTAGCGGCGCAGTGATTTCAGGTCGCTGGTGGTCAGAACTGCCCCACAGCGGGTTGCCGTTTGTGCTGGCATTTATATCACTATCAGCCACGGCGTTACTCATAGCTGAGTATTGTAACGCAAAACGATGGCAAAAACCGTTACGCTTTGCCTTGGTTGCGATGGTTGCTGCAACTGCCGGCCTTTTTGTGGCAACGAGTGTAGGGCAATCATACCTCAAGTGGCAACAGCTTGGTGGTGAAATTCAACAAGATGTCATAATTGAGGGACGAGTTGTTGGTTATCAGCGTTTTGCCGACTACGACAGACTAATCCTGACCGATAATATCGTGGATCAGCATGTCTGGGAAAAGCAGTGGGCGATCCAGTTACATTACTACCGGCCCCAGGCAGCGTTTACTAACGGCCAGCGTATCCGCACGGCTGCCAGAATCAAACCGGCCCGGGCCATTGCTAATCCTGCGGGCTTTGATATGCAGCGCTGGTATGTGAGTCAACGAATAGTTAAAACCGGCTACGTGCGCGGCCATCGCATTGAACTTATTGAGCCTGATACATCTACCCGTAATCGCTTAAAATCCAGACTAACCTCATTACAACTGCCGGGCGAGAAATGGCTGCTGGCTTTATTGTTCGGTGAGCGCCAGGAATTTACAAAATCAGACTGGCAGTTGTTACAGCAAACGGGCACTGCCCATCTGTTTGCTATCTCTGGCTTGCACCTGATGATTGTGGCAGGCGCAATCCTTATTTTTTTCAGAGGCTGGATTGCTGCCTCTGCATGGTTAAGTTTTACCCTACCAAAAAGTCTGTATCTAACTGCTTTTATTTTTGTGCTGGCTACCTGTGGCTTTTATGCCTACCTGGCTGATTGGCAAACCGCCGTTTTGCGAGCTTATTGTGCGTTGCTCATTATCGCTGTGCTGCATTTGTTTAATCTTCGATTGTCGCGACTCACACTGGTGTTACTCACATTGTCTGTGAGCATTTTGCTGGACCCCATGGCCGTTTACGGGGCGGCTTTGTATCTGAGTGTGGGGGCGGTGGCCATAATCATCTGGTTACACTGGTGGTGGGAAACGTCATCCCGCGGTGGTAATTGGATTAGGGGAGTGGTGCTGTTACAGCTCACGCTGAGTGTGCTTATGGCACCGCTAGTGGGCGCGCTGCTGGGGCAGGTTAGTTTGATTTCGCCGTTGATTAATTTACTGATCGTACCGGTTATGTCATTGCTGGTGATCCCTTTGTGTCTGCTGGGATTGTTAATGCTCATCGTTTTGCCGGTTGATCATCTCATCACTGCGTGGGTGTTGTATGGTTGCGGCAAGGTGCTCGAATGGCTGATGCAGTTGCTTGACCAAGTGGCTAGTTTTGTTGGTGACTATGCGGCTTTTCCGGTATTCACTTCTACCTGGTTGATGGCCAGTGTGATAGCGCTGTTACTTATTTTACTCCCGCCTTTTAAAGGGCGATTGCTTTTGTTGATCGTTATGCTCCTGACTTGTTCTGGCGGATACCTGCCGGTAGCAAGGAAGACGGAAGACTGGCATGTACATGTATTTGATGTGGGGCAGGGCAATGCCACACTTATCAGCCGCAACAGCAAGGCTATTTTGTTTGATACCGGCGCGTCCTTTGCCTCAGGGTTCAATTTTGTAGAGACTGTTATCCACCCCTTTTTGCATATCCGCGGCTTGCAACTTGAAAGGGTATTTATTAGTCATTTCGATAATGACCATGCCGGTGGGTTAGACTTTATTCGCAAAACGTATCCTGAGCTTGCCATTGTCACCCCAAAAGACAATTGCCATGCAGGTGGTAAATGGCAGTGGCAGGGCTTAAACATGCAGGCTTTGTGGCCCCTACCAAATTCTAAAGAGGGGTGGTCGGATAACGATGGCTCCTGTGTGATTAAAATATCGGATGGTCGATTCAGCATGTTACTACCGGGCGATATTGAGCAGAAGGCGGAGCACGCGCTGTTGAGCTTACCTGAAGTCAGTCAGACACTGATGTCGAACATCATACTGGCACCACATCATGGCAGTAAAACCTCATCATCTATTGCTTTTATCGAACAGGTAAAGCCGCAATTTGTGGTGTTTTCTCAGGGCTGGCTTAATCGCTGGGGCTTTCCTCATCCGCAAGTTGTTGAACGTTACCGTATTGCCGGCAGTCAGCCTTTACTCGTTAGTGAGAGCGGCTATTTGCGCTTTGATATTACCCACAACGGAATCAGTACTTATGCTTACCGGGAAAGTCAGCACAGCCGCTGGTATCATAAAACGTTTGTAAAGCAGAAAACTGCCCATAAATAAAGACATTCCGTGCAAACGGTTTGGACAACGTGAATCGATAATTTTGGTGTGTCATGAGTATAGCAGGTACAATGGCGCCGAATTTTATAGTAAACAGTGAACTATGCAACAGAATGACACTCAAGCATTGCCGGTAAAACGGTTTTTTAGCTACCTGAAAGCCTACAAACTTGCCTTTATTGTGGCATTTATCGGCATGGTGGGTTACTCGGCACTCGATACCTTTGTGATTTCGCAGGTTCAGCCTGTTATCGACCGGTCGCTGAACAACCAGGATTACGGTTATTTGCGTATGGCTGCCTACCTGGTTGTACCGGTTTTTATTCTGCGCGGCATATTTAACTTTATGGGCAGTTACGCACTGAGCTGGATTGGGGCTCAGGTGGTAATGACCATGCGTCAGCAACTGTTCAGTAAATATATTCATCTGCCGGTCAGCTTTCACGACCAGCAGGCCAAAGGTAATCTGATTTCTAAAGTTATTTACGATACCGACCAGGTGGCCCGTGCGGCGGGTAAATCACTGGCGATTCTGGTTCGTGAAGGCGCTCTGGTGATAGGGATCCTGGCCTGGATGTTTTATCTCTCCTGGCAATTATCACTGGTGTTTTTGTTTGTCGGGCCCGTGGTAGCAGTTATCGTCACTTTTGTTACCAAACGCTTTCGCACGGTTAGCCGCAATATCCAAAAGTCAATGGGCAATCTTACCAGCGCGGTTGAGCAGGTGGTTAAAGGCCATAAAGTGGTTTTAATGTTTGGTGGTCAGCAAAAAGAGCAGGACCGCTTTGCTAAAAAGAATAACACCAATCGCCAGCAAACCATGAAGCTGGCCGTTACGCAAACCCTGAGTGTGTCGAGCATTCAGGTTATCGCTTCTGTAGCTCTGGCGGTGGTGCTGTATATAGCCAGTACGCCGGGTATGCTGGCCGAGCTCACCGCAGGTACCTTTGTGACCATCGTATTTTATATGGTGATGCTGCTTAAACCGCTAAAGCAGCTGACTACGGTTAACAGCGAGTTTCAAAAAGGCATGGCAGCTTGCCAGAGCATCTTTGCCGTGCTGGATGAGCAAATTGAAAAAGATATCGGTGTGCTTGATGCCAACGAAGTAAAGGGGAACATACGCTTTAACAACGTAACATTTACTTATCCGGGTAAGCACACTCCGGCGATCGATAGCATGAATCTCGATGCCCCCGCCGGCACCAGTATTGCGCTGGTGGGCCGTTCTGGTAGCGGCAAGTCAACCATGTCGAACTTACTCACCCGTTTTTACCTGCCCGAGCAAGGGCAAATCACTCTTGATAACACCGATATCAACGAATTTAAGCTTACTGAGCTGCGCAAAAATATCGCGCTGGTATCCCAGCAGGTCACCTTGTTTAACGATACCATCGCCAATAATATAGCCTATGGCGTGGCCGAAAACGTCTCCCGTGAGGCCATAGAAAAGGCGGCTAAACTGGCTCATGTAATGGAATTTGCAGAGTTGCTCGAAGATGGTCTGGATACTATGATTGGTGAGGATGGCTCTGCATTGTCTGGCGGACAGCGCCAGCGCGTGGCCATCGCCAGAGCATTGTTGTTGGATGCGCCGGTGTTAATTCTCGATGAGGCAACTTCGGCGCTGGATACCGAATCAGAACGGATGATCCAGGATGCCCTGGTGACACTGCAACAGGATCGCACCAGCATTATTATTGCCCACCGGTTATCCACTATCGAAAATGCCGACCAGATCCTGGTGATCGACCAGGGTAAGATTATTGAGCAGGGCAAGCATCAGGACTTACTCAACAAGGGCGGTGCTTATGCGCAGTTACATGCGCTGCAGTTTGGGGAGTAGCAATGTCGGCGCTTAACCGCATGTGGTATGAAGGGCGTTGGTATCAATGGTTGTTGTTGCCCTTTACGCTACTGTTTTTTCTGTTATCAGCGTTACGTCGACTATTTTTTCGGCTGGGCATCAAAAAGGTCGTAACACTGCCAGTGCCGGTTATAGTGGTAGGCAATCTTTCAGTAGGCGGTAATGGCAAAACGCCATTGGTCGTGGCGCTCTGCGAAAAGCTTCAACGGGCCGGCTATAAAGTCGGAGTGGTAAGTCGGGGGTACGGTGCTAAAACCACCGAGTTTCCTCATCAGGTTAGTGCAAACGATTCAGCACCCATGGTTGGTGACGAACCTTTATTGATAGCACGGCGCACGGGTGTGCCGGTGGTTATCGATCCCAACCGCCCCCGCGCAGCACAGCAACTGGTAGAGCAAGGTTGTACAGTGATCATCAGTGACGATGGCTTGCAACATTACGCGCTGGGCCGGGATGTTGAGTGTGTGGTGGCTGACAGACGATTGTTTGGTAACCAGCAATTGCTGCCGATGGGGCCGTTACGTGAGGGTCTCTGGCGGCTTAAGACCATTGATTTTTTAATTTTAAATCAGTCTGGTGAGGCGCTTGAGTTACCAAATATCAGCAATATGCCGACACCGTTTCAAATGTCTTTGCAGCCCGGCAAACTGATTAATGTATTGCACCCCCAGTTACAGCGAGACCTTGTGGAGCTGGAACAGGAATCTCATATTACCGCCATGGCAGGTATTGGCGATCCGAGTCGTTTTTTTAACCAGTTAAAAGAGATGGGCGTAAGGCTTGATCATTGCGTTGCGCTGGCCGATCATCATGCTATCGGTAAACATGATATTCCAGACGGCTGTGTGATCATGACCGAAAAAGACGCAGTGAAGGCGGTGGCGCACGCCCATGATAACTGTTGGTATCAGCCGGTGGATGCGGTGCTGGCCGAAGATTTTTATACTCAGCTCATTCAGCGTATTGCACGCTGAACAAAAATAATAAAGGAAACACCATGGCATTTGATAAAAAGTTGCTGGAAATAATAGCCTGCCCAGTGTGCAAAGGAAAATTAATGTACACAGAGAGCAATAATGAGCCTGGCCTGGTATGTCGTTATGACCGTCTGGTTTACCCGATTAACAATGGTATTCCGGTATTGCTGGAAGAGAAGGCCACGGCGATTTCTCTTGAAGAACTCGAAGCACTGAAAAAAGGATAATCTTGCCCATGGATTTTACGGTTGTCATTCCCGCCCGCTATCAGTCCAGCCGCTTTCCTGGTAAACCACTGGCGAATATTCAGGGCAAGCCCATGGTTCAACATGTGGTGGACAGGGCCAATGAGGCAGGCGCCAGCAAGGTCATTGTCGCTACCGATGATGAGCGCATTGCCAGTGTGGCCGCGCAGTTTGCTACCGTGGTGATGACAGCAACTACGCATACATCCGGCACTGAGCGTATTGCCGAAGTGATCCAGACCCAGCAGATTGCCGATGAAACCATTATCGTTAACGTGCAGGGCGATGAACCCTTTGTACCAGCGGACAATATCCGTCAGGTAGCGGCCAATCTGGCAGCCAATCCTGCTATGCAAATGGCAACGCTGTGCACGCCCATTACTCACGAAGACGATGTATTTAATCCAAATATTGTAAAAGTGGTCTTTTCTGCTTCGGGTAAAGCGTTGTATTTTTCCCGGTCAGTGTTGCCTTTTGCCCGAGATACCATGATGCAGCCACCGGTGAGCGCGGATCCCGGCTTGTACTATCGCCATATTGGTTTGTATGCTTATAGCGCAAGCTATATTAATCAGTACGTGAGCTATGAGCCGTCTGCCTTGGAACAAATTGAGTCACTCGAACAGTTACGGGCCTTATGGTATGACGATGCTATCCATATTGAGAAAGCGCTGTCGGAGCCGCCAGTAGGTATAGACACGCCGGATGATCTGACTAATCTGTTGGCCAGCCTGGCCGCGGAAAACTAGGTACTAAGAGCTTATAGCTAGCGTAACGCGTATAAGGAGTCATCATGAATGTTGTTATTACCGGTGCCAATCGCGGCATCGGCCTTGCCTTGGTGAAGCAGTATCTGGCTGGTGGCCATTCGGTTTATGCTCTGTGCCGAAACAGCTCAGATGCGCTGAATGCTGCCGGCGCTAAAGTAATCAGTGGTGTGGATGTGGGTGTACCAGACAGTTTACCGCAAGCGTTGGCACCATTAGATGACGTAGATATTGATGTTCTGATCAACAATGCTGGTGTGCTGGCTAATGAAGCCATCACGGACTGGCAGCCCAATACCATCGATTATCAGTTCAGAGTGAATGCCATGGGCCCGTTACTGGTTACTCAGTGTTTGTTAAAACAGCTTTCATCAGGTAGTAAGGTGGCACTCATTACCAGTCGAATGGGCTCAATGGCCGACAATGGTTCCGGCGGATACTACGGCTATCGGATGAGCAAGGCAGCGCTTAACGCAGCAGGCGTTTCCATGGCTAATGATCTCAAAGCCGACGGTATTGCGGTAGGCCTTTTTCATCCTGGATTTGTGCAAACCGAGATGGTGGCGGGGAATGGTGATGTCGACGCCGATACCGCCGCGGCCAGTCTGGTTGCCCGAATTGGCGAACTGACCGTGGCTAATGCCGGGCGATTTATTCACGCTAAAGGTGATGAGCTACCCTGGTAACAGGGTTACCGAGGCGGATTACTCCGCCTCATCTTCTGTTTCGTCCTGCTCTTCAGACATCACGGCCCACATGTCATGCTCATCGGTATGGATGACTTCAGCCCAGACGTGCTGGCCGGGTTTAACATCATAAACCCCATTTAAGTGCACCACACCATCTACTTCCGGGGCATCAGCATAACAACGACCAACCGCGCCTTCAGCATCCACAGAGTCGATAACTACCTGATATTCCTGACCAATACGCTGTTTCAGGCGCTCAGCGCTAATTTCGCCCTGCACGGCCATAAAGCGCGCCAGACGCTCCTGTTTAACGTCTTCATCCACCGGGTCAGGCAGATCGTTAGCCACAGCGCCCTCAACCGGAGAGTAGGCAAAACAACCGACCCGGTCGAGCTGAGCTTCACGCATAAAGTCG